>Ga0209208_10008462_pt1 | contig 13712 bp, 5 predicted proteins | sample S1TSphfallax_3_FD_187694 | JGI IMG/M metagenome (GOLD analysis project Ga0209208, IMG submission 187694) | Host-associated microbial communities from peat moss isolated from Minnesota, USA - S1T2_Fd - Sphagnum fallax MG (SPAdes) (version 2) | ecosystem: Host-associated > Plants > Peat moss >...
CTTACTTACATGTAATACACCATAATTCTATTGTCTTCTTTACTCAAAATTGAACATATCAAACATTTTGTAAGGTAAAGTGTAAAAATTAGAAATTAAAAACATGAAAATATGTGGTTCACAATCTAACAGAACTTTAAATTAAATATTGTGTCTCTATTTTATTTCCAACAACTCTTTAAATCCATTTTTGTGTGTAAAAACAAAACAATCTTAGCAGGCACAAATTTACATCATAATTATTTTCTCCCTATTTTAAAACAATATAAATTTTATTTTCGCTAATATTTTCAACACATACAATTTATTGTTTCCACTCATTCAATTGTATATCTAGATTGTATTCACATAATTTTGTTATTATAATCATTGTTCCCTTATTTTCCAAATTCTGAATTATTCTAGGTAAGAAAAATTTGTGATCAAAGTTCCATGATTATTTTAGAGAATGTACAACAATTTCAAAGTATGGTCACTATTTTCTCATTAATATTCTATTGTCCTCTTTACCCAAAATTGAACATATCAAACATATGTAGTGTAAAATGTAGAAATCAGAAATGAAAAACATGAAAATATGTGGTTCATAGTTCAACAAAACTTTAAACTACATATTGTGTCTCTATTTTATCTCTAGCAACTCTTTAAGTCCATCTTTGTGGGTCAAACAAAATAATCTCCTAATTTTCATTAAATTCTATAACTACATCCTAAGTACTTTCCCTTTAAAAGTAATTTGAAAACCAAATTAATGAAATGTCTTAATTATCTCCAACTAATTAACCATCTTCATCCTACCTTATAAAAATTTTACCATTCACCTAGTAACATTACCCTCCCTCCACTCTAGATTCCATTGTTGAAATCCTTGCTACATTAAAATAAAAAAAGTTTTTCAAGTCATTATGTCAACCATTTGCACTACTAGAAAATGGCCATTTTGCAACTAGTCCCTGCAACTAATTTTTAGTTGCAAGCAACATTTGTAACTAGAATATTATTAGTCGCATTGAACAAGTCGCATTGACACTAATCGCAAATGACAACAAATTTTGGATGAAAAAAAAAGTCAATGAAATATGCCTTCATCCTTTGACTTGTCATATACATATTGTTGCTTGCAACTAGGATGCGATTTTTTTGGTGAAAAATGAGAACAAATTATGTGTTGCCATGTGTCCCAACTATTAATAATTTAAAATAATTTATTATTATTTTGAAATAATCCAAGACGTTTAAAAATGTTAGTCACAAAAGACTTATAACTAAGAAGTTTATCCCATATGTTTTGGCTTTCATTCTCATCTTGAATAATATATAATTAAATAGGTAAGTGACAACTAATTAGCTAAATAATTAATTAATAAAATTAATAATTATTTAAAGAATAAAATACAAACAAATAAATAACAAGCTTCTTAATTAATTAATTAACAACTAAACTAGAAACTAACTAATTATTTATAGTAGTAATCATCAATATATTATAATTACTGAACTAATTATATTATTTATTATCATTAAATTAAATTTATTTATTAGCTTGATAAATAATAATAATATTAATTTAAATTTTATATGAACTATAATGATCTATCAACCAATTTCATTAATTAACCAACATCCATCACAATGGTCATAATTTAGTCAAATTGGTGATATTGAATGGATAGGGTTTAGTCAAATTGACCATCCCAATTTGACCTTTAGTCAATATGACCATTATGATTTGATACTTAGTCAAATGAGCCATACTCATTTGATGACTTAACTTAACATAACCTAACATAACTAGTAGGTTAAGCTACATCAAAATTACCTATTTAGCCTAACATAATTAATAGGCTTGGAGGCTATTTGTTAAGTAATAACTTAGCTAATAGCCTAGACCTACCTAGTAGGCTACCTAGGATGTAACCTAGGTGTACTAAGTAGCCCACTACGTAGTGTAAGCCATTTAAGTAAATATCTTAAGTGACATATGCTTACTAAGTATATGTATTAACCATGTAGGTAACTTATTAGCCTAAGCTTATATTATAGATACATAGTGTAGGCCTATTAGGTAAATAACATAAGCCATCTAGGTTTAATAAGTAGGTAGCCTATCCTACTAGCTAAGTTAATAGCCTAGGCCACTTAGGCTTATTAAGTAGGTAGTTTAACCTAGGTTATCGAAGTCTATTTGATAGCTATGTAGCATAGGCCACCTAGGTTTATTAGGTAGGTAACTTACCATAAGCTATCGAAGTTTACTTGATATTTATGTAGCATATGCCACCTAGGCTTATTAGGTAGATAATATAACCTATTAGGTAGGTAGCTTAGGCCTAGACCTAGACCTACCTAATAGCCGAAGTTACGTACTTAATATGCCTATGCTAGGTCTATAATAGGTTACTAAGTACCTATAAGGCCTAGTAGATTATAATTTACATGTTACTTAGGTACATGCATTTATTAATAGGTACCTTTACCTACTTAAGTTAACCTATTATAACTTCATATTTATGTAAGTAGTGTAAAAAAATTCATGGAAGTTGATTATAATATATTGGTACAAAATCATGTTCATTACATTATGTTTAAAAATATCATTTTATGGGTTGGTGGTGCAATGGTTAAGGACTTGATTCTTCAATGTGAAGGTGAGAAATTAATGTCTCCACACTTGCAACCTAGGTTACCTTGGCTACTTAAGTAACTTGTATTGCAAAGCTTATTAAACCATCTAGCCTAGGTTAGGCCAACTAGCCTAGGGGGTATACCCCATGTATATTGCTCAACCCATGTATAATCATCGGGATAAAAACATTAGTAGATCAACCATATATGCTAGCAACCACTAACTCCATAGCGCCTAACTCCTCCAGAGTTGCCCTTTGCATGAAATCTTGGATAGAATGTGTAATGATAAAGTGTAGGTAGACAAGGAAAAGGGTCAATATGCTCAATAACAATAATAGTCCCAACTCATAAATTAGACACCTACATGAATTGTCATAAATTGTTTCTTGTAATTACACATGAGCATATTTCACACCTTGAAAAACCATCAATCTTGGATCCACAATCCGTCACTATGAGATATATTTTGGTGAGCCAAAGTGAAAAGAAAACCACAAAAGTCTATCATGAGGATGAAGCCAAAAAGCATAAACAAAAAGCATAACCATTGAGCCTAAGGTGAGACATGTGCCATGGGTCCAATGCCCTTTTATGCTTGAAGACTACACCTCCATGGAACACCACTTAGCAAATTGCTTTGTAGCATGCCAAACACCAAGGCCATTCATTCATTGCAAGTAGGTGAAGGAAAAGGGTTCAGGTTGAAAGATCTTAGTCCATGGTGCACTACTTTGAGTATGGAGCTTTTTAAGTCAAAAGTATGGAGCTTTTTACATTAGAATCGAGCTTCTCACTCGATTGAGAACATATATTTTGAACTGAGGTGAAAAGACTGACCAAGGAAAACCAAGGCAAACTTCTCTTCTACTATTCTTGGAAAAAGAAAACTTCAGGCAATGCAAGCAAATAAACCTTGGATCAATGAAATGCAAAGGTCCAATAAAATTATTGTAAGCTACACTTATTTCAAATCATTTAAAAATTGTGTTATTGTTCAAGTGAACCTCTATGTAGAATCAATCCTCTTGTCAAAGACAACCAAAGTGAGACCTTTAAAGAAATTTCAACACATTAGAAAAATGAATTTATAAATTTTTTTATTATAAAAGATTAAAAAATAATTTAATTTATTCCGAAACCACCAAGGTACTAATTACAACATTTGATTGATTTTTGAAAAAAATTGTTATATACCAGAATTGGATATTTGGTTGATTTTCTGAGTGGTTCAAATTTTTTAAAATTATATTTAAAAAAATTATAAAAAAAATTAAATTATTAAAAAATTAAATTAATTTTGTAAAAAAAAAATGCCAAAGCCACCAAGGTAGTATGGTATTTGAAAACAGTGGTTACATATCAGAACCGGGTATTTGGTTGATTTTTTTGACCGGTTGGAACCGTAGGAATTGTATTGATACCCGGTCAGGTTTGGTGCAGTTCTAGTACCCGCCCAACACCGGTAAAATAAAGGCCACATTTACAGGGCCGGTTCAGTTTAGAGGGGGTTGAAAACGGGCGTTCGCACACAAAGCGTGCCCACACAGCCATAATAACGTACGTTCCCATGCAGTGTGCACGCCAAAAGAACGGACGTTCGGAAAGAGCGTCCACGCCAAGAGAACGCGGGAACGGGAACGAGGAGGCGAGGAAGATGGCCGAAGAAGAGGCGATGGTGCACGGGGCGCGATTCCATCGAGCGCGATTCCTTCTCGATGCAGAAGACGTCTCGGAGTTATGGAGACGGTGGAGAAGGCGGTGGTAGCTTCTGGCTTGCCGTTCTTCCATCAATACCTCCCCATTTGCAAGCTCAGAGCAGTCCGGCAGCCTTTTGATTCTGACGAAATCGAGCAAGTATCAGCAAAGAGCTCTGTAGGAGGTGAGAAACAAAACCCCTCTTTAGTTTCAGTAGGGTTTGGTATCGTATCTCTGTTTTCTATTTGTTTTTTCGGAAAATTCTGTGGAAGATGAACACATGTTTATGGCAAATTAGTTGGGATTTTCGTTGGTAGAGGAAGAAGAAGGAGGTCCAGTCGCGGTTATGGCACACGACTTGTGTTGTTTGTTTGCCATACTCCTTTTCTTTTGTTGCAGGTTGCTCCTCCTCTCACTGCTTAGAACGGGAAAATATGTCGGTGCCTGTCAATTGAGCAGCATATGCGCCCAATAAGGCTCATATGGTTGTGAATTGCTGTGAAATTTGGATTCGAGCTTAAGATTTATGGGCTTTTGTATGGAGAAGTGTGTGCCATAGGAGAACAATCATGTTCTGGGTTGAGGGTTAGGGTGTCTGCTTGCCTGCCTCAGAAAATTTGTTCTTCTGCACATAGGATATACATCAGATATTTGCAGCATCCGGATGACAGAAGGTTTCATGGGGATTCCTGCAACACGGAATTACATGCCTACATGACCATACATGACCAATTATACGCCGATCATGTACCATGCACTCTTGTTCTTCTAATTCTTATGTTTGTGTGTTTATTTTGGCATTTACAGAGTAGAGAATGGAGGCAGCAACGAGGTTCAGATTGGTAGGGGCAGCTGCCCTGATGATATTTATTCTAGTTCTTCTAGCTCCGACAGGTTGGAAAACAGGTTAGCCTCTTACTTCCCCAGTTCAGTTTTTGAACCAACTTCCGATTCTTATTTGTAATTAAGTGTGTTTGGATGGTTTTTAGCCATGAGGATAAAAAGAGTCGGGGGTACTAATCATGAGCACCATGCCTCATGTTTTTTCTGAAAGCCAACTTCTTTGTCTGTTCTGTCTTTCTCCACCATGAGCTTAGTTGCAGATGATGTAAACTCTCTTCCTTTTCTTCATCCTACTTTTCTGAAACCATGGTGGTCTTGGAATGGTCTGATATGCAAGGAGTGTGATAGGGATTTTGCTGATTATGTTCAGTCATGATTGGTTCACTTGTACTGACAGCAAGAGCATTATAGCCTCTGTGTCAATTAGGGACCACTAATAGCACAAATGCTGGATGCTGTGCAGGAACACTATTCACTCGAAAGCCAGATGTACTTATATATAATAGGACTATGGCTCTTATTCTTGTAGAGTATGCATCGGCGGTAAGGATTTGCATTCATATGAATTTCTGGTGAAATTTCTTCCCCGCAACTCAGCAGCTTCTGAAAACCATTGGTATAAGAAACATTGAATGGAGGATGCCAGCAGAATCCTGAAAGAAATTGCATGATTGTTTGGGTTAGCAAAGAGGAATCCCTGGAATCAGGTTGCCTACAGATTATATTACAGGATTAAATGAATCTTGTGTGGTCAAGAGCCACACAATCACACTTTGTTGGCAAACTGGATGTGTTGCTTTTTTTTGGGTGGGGGGGGGAAGGGGGGTTACAGTGGATGTTACTTGTTGACATTATCTCTCTGGTTGCAGGCATATATAATAGATGATTCTTCTCTGCTCTCTTGGACATGTTCTCGATGCCAGGGCATAACTAAGGTATGTGATTGTGCAAACTCATGTCAAAAAAGGTTTTGTTTTGTACCCTCTTTGGATTTGCATCAACAATTCAGATTTTTAGATCAGATTTGATTTCAGCTTAATGCTAATACACAGGGGCAAGATTTGGCATAAAGATCCAACTTTTGGGTATTTCAAGTGGTATGAGTGCTAGCCAACACCATAACTGAGTCTTCCTGCCTCTTCCAGAAATGTGACAGAAACTCAGGATAAAAGTGCTTGTATTAGGATTTGCCTAAAACTTTGTGCAGATTATTATATCCTTGTCTACATCGACAGTCAGGAGCTGATGAATTTGGTGGGCAGTCATGGCAGCTAGTCACTGCTATTCATGATGCAGGTGATGGTCTGATACTTTATGAGTGACACTCCTAAGGTTCTGACTGCACTCATTCTTGTTGGGCCTGTTTTGGTTTGCTGCAACTGATAGAATGGTTACTTTCAGAGTGTTGTGGAGTTTCATCTGCAATCTCATTATGTGTTAAGTTCAAGAATGAATCTTTACCCTAGAGTCCTAAGGTACAGTAAGCTACCCATTCAATAGCTTGTGGCAATGGCCAAGCTTTAACTGATAATCTAAATGGAGGTGTTAATTGTACAGCTGTTTCAGTTGGTGGCTACCTTCACAAATTTTGGCATTGTATGTGTGCTATCTTGAGAATTTTGCCAGTGTTCAAGCCTTAATTAATGAACAGAAGACCTCTATTTGGTTGATTTCAGCTCATAGGAGAGCCTCAAGGATTGAAGTATTGTTTTGGAGGTTCATCAGCTTGGGGACAGATATTAGGAAGAGATCTCATGCTTGAAAATTTGTGACTAAGGCATGCATTAAGGGTCTTTGACTTCATCAACTTGTGTCTAACAGTTCAAATTTCAGAGGATATGTGAAAAGTGGAAACTTTAATTATTGAGGGGTACATCCGCCTGCGATGTTAGAGTACTCACATTAGTGATATTGCATTTGATTTTTGAATATGGACTTTATCTGCACCCACCATGAGGGATTGGGGAAGTCAGTGGGGAGTTATGGTAGCTAGCACCTACCATTTGTGATGAAGGTGATGATCTGATACTTTGTGAGTGACAGACACAAGGTTATGGCTACACTCATTCTTGTTGTGTTTTTTTCTGGTTGGCTGGTGCTGACTTACTAGTTATGTGTTTCTGATGTTTGTTGGGCAGGGATTCAAGATTCATACACTTGTTGTTGATGTTCAACACTGCCTCCAGGTATTGAGCGCTGCCATTATTTTCTCATATTGGAGGCAAGATGGGTTTTTTGGTGCATTTGATGAATCACCCAATGTAGCTCTGTGATCAATCAAGGCCCTAAAAGTACACTAGTTAGGTTAACAAAGAGAGATAGGAGGTGGTGCTAAATAGGGGACTAAACAAGAAGATGTTTAAATTATCAACCAGAATCTCACCTATGTGGGCATTGTTCTCATAAGGGCTGTTTGAAGTGCATTTGACCAGTCTAGTTGTGGTCCAAGAAAAGAGCAGTGATCTCAATATTGTATGATGGTGGGCAATGCACAGGCATTTGTTGGGGTGGCCGAGAATTTACATGCCATTGTGATTGCATTTCGTGGCACTCAGAGAACCAGGTCAATCTTACTGTCATGGACCCTTCGTGAGAAAGTTTGATGGGGTTCATTGTTTGCTGGCACCTTATGCTGTACAAACATTATTCTATTGAAACCATTGGTGGCTGATGTGTTATCCATCCTCAGCTATGAGATAGCTTGGCATTTCTTTACCGCTCCTTTCCAAGTCACTGCAAGGCATGCCAAGTTGGCATTGTGGTTAGTAGCAATTGAAACATTGAGAACTTAGGGCTTTGTAATTGACTTTTTCAGATGATTCATGTGAAGCTTGCTGTCAGAATTGTTGTGAGGTAAGATCCTGTGCCCATGTAGCTTCATATTGGGTGAATGACTACACCCATGGGAATGGAACATGTTGCAATCATGAAGTGTCTGGGGAACCTGTTTGATCAAAACTTCAACATGTGCCTCATTAACTGGATCTGGAAATCTGCAGCATGCAGAATTGGGCAGAGGATTTGTACTTCAAGCAGCTTGATCTCAACTATCCAGGTGTTTCAGATGCAATGGTACAAATTCTCGTTTTTTCATACTTTGATACTGTGCTTGCAAACACTATGCCTTTAGCCTTAAGATAGCCTAGACTCATGGAAGGTCTGCTACAACCCAGATCATCCTACCGTGGCAGGCAGGATCAAGTACTATAGTGATACCTCATGTTCTGTTGGTTCAATTATTTGCTGAGGGGTGATGAGATGAGTTTCTACCAAAATTTGATGCTTCAAAGTATGTAAATTTGTGTAACTCCACATACTGTGATTATGTGTAACTAGTTTTCTGTCAGTCACTGTAATTCCTATGGTCACTTGTGTGTGTCATTAATTTGAATTTGATCAGTAGTAGCCCATTTTCATGATGGATTGTAGTCTTCTCATTGTTCATTGCAGTACTGTCGAGTTGACATTGTCAAGGAATCAATTTAGGGATGATCTGCTCCTTACATCTGATTGTTTTCTCTTGTCCAGTGACATATCAAGGTTTATGTTGTTAAGGAGGTTGACCGTGCATCTTCTGCTGCTCACCATCTGACTTGATCTGACCTTAATTTCAGAACCAAATATGAGACACATCTTTTCTGATTAGTACAATTTGTGAAATATAATTGTTACTTTCCTTTCAGGGAACTCATAGCATCTATTGTGACAGGTACACAAAGGCTTCTATGCAGCATATCATAACACATCAATGCGGGAATCTATTGTTACTGCAGTTCAAACTGTATTACAGCAAAGGAATGACCTGAGAATACTCGTGACAGGCCATTCCATGGGAGGAGCTATGGCCTCCTTCTGTGCACTTGATCTCACTGTACACATTTCTCTCTCTTCATCATTGTCTGTAAAGTAGTGGTTGGATGCTGGGATGAATGAGTTTGAATTGTATGCAGTTTATTACCAATTTGTTGAATTCTAGGATGAGCTTGCATAAGATCTGTGTTAAACCCTGAAGCCATGGAATTACATTTTCATGTTGTAGGAAGTTTTTGGCAGCCACTTTCCCAGGTGCAGTATGGGATGGTTTAGACCATATGTCAGGAATAATTTCTTTAGCTCTCAGGAATGCAACAAGTTTAATGGATTGTGTAAGCAGATATTCTTGTGTTCACCAAAATCTTATCTCATGTCCTTTCTATTAGCACCCTATAGTGAAACACACATCAATGAATGTTTTTGCCATTTATGGTTTTTAACTTCTTGATTGAATTGACATATCTGGCAGGCAAACTATGGAGTCAAGAATATTCAGGTTTTTACATTTGGGCAGCCACGAATTGGAAACCCTGCATTTGCAGCATACTACAGTGAAAATGTTCCACTGACAATTCGGGTCACGCACTCTCATGATGTTGTGCCTCATTTGCCTCCTTATTACCTTATCATGGGCGAGAAGACATACCGTCACTTTGCTACTGAGGTAGTTTGTTGCACAATGAGCTTTGCTTATCCATATGAAGGTCTTGCTCTCAATGTTTGCCATGTTCCTCTTTCTACTCTTCCTGCCTCCTCTTTTGGGTTTTTAATTTTCTTATCACCTTCTTTTCTCTCCTTGTTTTTGGGTTCCTATTTTCTTCATCGGCTTTTTGCTATTCTCCTTCTCTTTTATGCTTGTTGAGCTAGTGAGCATCATGTCCGAGTTTTCACATTTTAGTACATGTGACAGAAACTCAGTATGTTGGTTAATGTTTGACATTAACCTCCATCCATTGCCAGGAATTGATGAAGTCAGTTAGGATGTTATGGTAGGGTGATCAATACCATACATTTTGCTGTTGAAGGTCCCTGGACATGCATATTTCCACCAATGTTGTTCACACCATTTTCTGGTTTTGTTTTTGGTTATTTTTTCTCTTTTCTTTAGGTTGAGTTTCCTTCTGTTAATGCTTGCTGATTGCTTGTTGTTATGTATCCATCTGATATATCCATAGCTTTATTATTGGGTCTTCTCTCAATCCTTTTCAGCTTGACTTAAAGAAGTTCTCAGTAATTATGAAGATCTTTGCTCTAAATACACTATAGATATAGTAGTGTGTGATCTTTCCTTAAATTTGCTATTTGATGTCGACATGCTGATTGAAGCCTTGTTGTAAGAGCTGGAATCCACAATATTACAATTTTTTCAAGTTGAAAGGACACAATTTCCAGATCACCTCATCTGCCCTGTGGATTATTGGTGGGGTTGTATCAGTAACGAGTCTGTCATTTACTTCTTAACAAATTTTCTCTTAGAATTGATAAGAGTGAATGTTGAGATTTGACCAATTAATGGACCATTCTCTCAGAATGTGGCTCAGGGAGTCAACTTTATGAGTAGTGATGAGAGATGATGTGTGATGCAGGTATGGATCTTCAAGATTGGTATAGGCCGGCTGCAATATGAATTTGAACAAGTCTGTGACAGTTCTGGAGAGGATCCCTCTTGCAGCAGGTGGCTTTCTCAGTTTTTTGTGGTTCCTTGCAATGTAGGTTCCTGCTTTAGGGAACATCTCATGACTGGTATTTATTCACATGGTGTAGTATGTGGTGAAAATGTGATGAACATGCAGGTCAGTCTCTGGGAACAGCATTGCAGACCATCTAATCTACTTTGGGGTCTACCTTAGGACTGAGGAAAGTGTGATGACATCAGGTAGTAACTTCAGCAATTCAGGACAACTGGGGAGCTGCAAGACTGAGGTGGCTGATATGGAGTAGTGTTAAACTGATGATAGTTGGGAGAAGTCTGTGTGCATTATGTTCAAGCTTCAGAGACATGCTTGCCCATCCTTCAGACTTCCTTGCTGAATGATCCAGTTCCTATTGGGAAAAGTGAATGCTCACTCAGTCTCCTACTGGTCTCATCCTGGCTTTTGTACTGGTCCTTACAGACCTCTGCTTCAGATAAAATGCATATAGCTGACTGAAACTGCGAGAGAGCTTAGAATAACAGGTTCTTCCATGTTACTGCATTCAGCCAGCTTCTCCTATTAGCAAAAGCTTAGGAAGACTATCATCTGCCACATAGTTGCTAGTTCCCCTAGGGTGACTGAACCAAGATCTTGGTTCCAGTCAGTTATGGAGGGAGGATTTGTTAAGGAAGTAGGGTATATTGGCTGTGAAGCAGTTCTTGCTTCAAGGGATGAAGGATTCTACCTGCAGTGCAGTTGGTGTGAGTCCCTGGAGTACTTGAAGACTGTGCCACTACATCATCATCATCATCTGGTGGACTATCCTGGATCAGGTACATACATTGCGCTGGACCTTTGGATGAATACATCCTTCTCTTTGTGCTTCATGGATGCAACTGAAGATTTTAACAAGAAAATGCATGTTTCATACTCAAATGGCTTTGAAATTCTCGATTTGCAACCTGGCAAGACAAGGAACTTATGAAGCTTTGGGAGATGTGGATGGATGGGACTAGAAATCTCAGGTTATAATTACCTGCTCATTGTAGTCATTATTCTTCTGTGCCAATACATTGGAAGTTGCATATTCTTGGCCACATGATTATACCAGTGTGTGCATGATGATGTGAGGATGTCACATGTGGCAGTGGGAGATTATGTACCATATCATCACAATGGGCAAATGACTTAGACTGTAGGGGTTTTGTGGACATTGTGACCATAAACAAAAGCCATCTTCAAGCCATTTTGAAGACTTTTGAGGTTTCCACACACAGCATCAAGTGACACTGTAACATAGTACAATGAAGGAGAGTGTCCTGTTACCTGTTGAAGTAAGACCTTGATTCTTTATATTATTTTGTGTGTTAAATGACTAAGTGTCTCTTCCTTATGTTTTAGTTGGGGACTTTGCCATGGGGAGTGTGCCAATATGTATCAAATCTTCTTAAAATTACAAAAAAACTTCTTGTGGTCATTTGTTTTCGTCCATGTCAGTTATGTTTGTTCTCTGGGTTTATCCAGAATCTTTATGGATGGTGTCAAGGGGTTCATTGTGACATTTGGAACCATCTGTTGCACCTCACCTTGATCATGAATAGTAGTGACAATATGCCACAACTACCCACTGACTTTGTAAGCTCCCAAGGGCAGGTGTGATAAGTATATACTAATCTGCCCAGAAGTCCAAGTAAGACATTATAGAAAATCTGCATTCAAAACTTGACTTCTGTAATTCACCTCCCTTGTCATGGTCAAGGATTTGGGTCAAAGATATCCATCCCGCACCTCTGCAACAGATCACTCCAAAAAGCCTGTTGATGAGATATCATCAGGTATATTGAACCCTGACTTGTTACAGGCAACACTGGTCATAAGAGTCAGGCATGATACTAGACATGACAAAATGCGCACTATTGACCATTGAAATTGAGGCCGTCACCAGAAATTATTTATGGAGGAACATTGCACCTATTACGTTGACAACAAAGTGAAGAAATCTCCTAGAGCTTATAATTGCAACACTTGGGAAATTTTGCAATATTGAAAAAGAAACACCTTTGTTGACACCCCAGAGAGATCATACTAAAGTACTGGGATCCAATACTGGAAGATGTGATGGGACATTACAAACCGATTACTCTATAACGAAGGGAAAGGAACACAAAAATCCAATAAAAGGTCGGTGGCTGGAACCATCACAGGGGAGACAAAAAAGGGAAGGCCAAAAGAGAGGCCAAAAGACATACAGCCCGCAGGAACCAAAAAAAAAAAACTCTCTAACCAGTATGTTGTACTTGTTGAAATACCAAGGACCCAAAATGGTTCACTGCAGAATACAACTTTTGTGTAGTTGCTGTAACCCATTGGTTGCATCACTTAGCTCACAACTATCAAGTGCTGCTACTAGAAACACGTGCTGGTCACCAGAGATTTCACAATTCAAGCTAGATGAGAAATCAGGCTTCTCATCTCAATTCCAATCTTCTGGATTTCGCAGACCTGGTTTCAACTACCACTAGTATTCTTGCCAGCAGCCATCTCACGTCATAGCCTTGATTCGAAGCCATGGAAAGAGAATCCGGCAAATGTATTTACTTAAGTTATGATAGGAAATCAAACTACAACAGTGTTGGGAATAGTTGGCATTGCTTGGCAAACCATACCATCTGTTCAACAATAAACATGTCATTAGGAATGTCATGAAGGTTGATGCAATGCAGTTCCACTAGTTATAAATAGACCCTAACCAGACAAGAATGTAATCTAGCCACCTCCCTAATCCCTAGCCATTACCCTAAACTAGACTTGACCTGCCCTGAGAACTGGATCTAGATTCTATCAGAGAAACCATCTGGTTTTCAAGATTTTTATTTTTTCAAAAATGGGGGTGGGCTGGTTCTCTGGACTGGTTCTCACATGGGTGAGAACCAGGCGGTCGGTTCTCACAGTGAGAACTGGGCTGAGAATCAGGTTGCTCTTGGAGAACCACCCAACACTGGTTTAAAGTTCCAAAAGAGGGTTTGTCCAAGCTTCAAAATGAATCACCACAAGTTGCATTGAACTACCCCTAGTAGGTTAGTTAGATCTTGATGGCAG
>Ga0209208_10008463_pt1 | contig 13711 bp, 14 predicted proteins | sample S1TSphfallax_3_FD_187694 | JGI IMG/M metagenome (GOLD analysis project Ga0209208, IMG submission 187694) | Host-associated microbial communities from peat moss isolated from Minnesota, USA - S1T2_Fd - Sphagnum fallax MG (SPAdes) (version 2) | ecosystem: Host-associated > Plants > Peat moss >...
GCTTGGCTTTTGGGACAACTTTGCCAGCGCGCGGTTTGGGGGCGGCCTTTTTCTTCTCGCTGGAACGTTCCAGGTACGGAACCAGAAGAATGGAAATGCGCGGCAGCATGGCGGCGATGGCGGGCGGCAAGGCGGCTACGGGTTCTTCCAGATATTCTTTGACCACTTCTTCGCTGACGGGCAGGGAGGCGCAGAAGTAGCCGAAGGTGTTGCTGAGCGGAATAATTTCGGCGCGGAAACGCTCGGCGAATTGGCCCACGCTGACCCGCGGAAAATTCGCTTGCGCGACGTTTGCCGGGCTGGGATCTCGTTGGCTTGACATTTTGCTGATTTCGACCTCGATTCTACCAGAGGGGGCCTGAATCGCATTGTTACACTGAAGGCACAAAGTGCGGTTTCTGGTTTCGGCGGGCGAGGCTTCGGGCGATATGTACGCGGCTGGCGTGGTGGATTGCCTCAAGAAAAAGCTGCCCGATGCGGTGTTCTATGGATGCGCTGGGCCTAAGCTGCAGGAGCTGGGCGTGACGCCGGTGATTGACGCGGCGAACCTTTCCGTGGTGGGGCTGGCGGAAGTGGTGGCGCACCTGCCGAGGATTTACGGCGAGTACCGCAAGCTGCTGCGGTATGCGCGCGAGCACAGGCCGGATGCGGCGATCTTAACTGACAATCCGGATTTTCATTTGCGGCTGGCGCGGCATTTGAAGAAGATGAACGTGCCGGTTTTCTACCTGGTTGCGCCGCAGGTTTGGGCTTGGCGGCAGGGGCGCGTGAAAATCATCCGCCAGCGGGTGGACAAGTTGTTCTGCCTGTTTCCGTTTGAGGAGCCGTGGTTTCGGGAGCGCGGCGTGGATGCCACTTATATAGGACATCCGCTGGCGGCGACGGTTCGGCTGCATGAATCGAAAGAGGAGTTTTTCCGGCGTCATGGGTTGCCGCTGGACAAGAAGATGGTGGCGCTGCTGCCGGGCAGCCGGGCGGGCGAGGCGACTCGGCATTTGCCGATTGTTTTGGATGCGGTGGAATTGCTGCGGCGGGAACTGGATGTTTCGGTGATCTTGGCGACGCCGAAAGGATTTGCGGAGCGCGGGGTGTTCGAAAATTTTCGGGAACGCATTCAGGCGCTATCCATCAAAGTTATAGAAAACGAGGCCTGGCATTCCATGGGCCATGCGGACCTGGCGCTGGCGGCCAGCGGCACGGTGACGATGGAAGCCGCTATTCTGGGAACGCCGATGGTGACCTATTACAAGGTGACGGCGCTGAGCTGGCGGGCCGGGCGGTGGCTGGTGAAGGCGCCGTTTCTTTCGATGGTGAACCTGATTGCGGAGCGGCGCATTGTTCCGGAGCTGATTCAGGGCGATATGACGGCGGAGAAGCTGGCCGAGAATGCGGCCTGGCTGCTGACGGATGCGGAAGCGGCCGGCCAAATGCGGGCGGATTTGAACGCGGTGCGGCTTTCGCTGGTGCGGGAGGCCGACCCGTTTGACTTGGCGGCGCAGACAATTGTGGATACGCTTCGGAGAAAATGAAATAGATGATTCGCGGATACCGATGGTTTGTTGTTCTTTTTCTGTTGGCGGCGGCGGCGTGGGGCCAGGACAGGCGGTCGCGCATTGATGTGCAGCGCTACACGATTGACGCGCAGATTAACCCGCGCACGCAATCACTGACGGCCACGGCGAAGATAGAATTCACGCCGCTGGAGACGGCCAACGATGTCACGTTTGAGCTGAACAATGCGCTGAACGTGTCGAAGGCGGTGGACGACAAGGGCGAGACGATAGCCACCAGCCGCAGCGGCGACTTGGCGGTGCGGGTGATGATACCGGGCGGCGTGGTGAAGAATCAGCCGACGTTTGTCTCGCTGACCTACGACGGCAAGCTGACGGGCGAAGAGGACGGGCCGATTTCGGGCATCAAGTTTGCGGCGCTGCATCCGGACTTTGGGTATCTTCTTTATCCGGCGCGCTGGTTTCCGGTGAACAACTACACGGCGAACCGGTTTGCGGCCGATTTGAACATCACGACTCCCGATGGGTATCGGGTGGTGGCCAGCGGGGATTTGAAGACTGCTCCGTCGGCCGATGGCGGGACCACTTCGTCGTTTCATTACGAGCACACCAGCTTTCCGGGCAGCATTGCGATTTTGAAATCGGAACCGGCGCATGTCACCTCAGAAGGCGTGAACACGAACGTTTATTTCCGCGGGCCGGAAGCTGCGATGGCGCAGGCTTACGGCATGGAGACGGGCAAGATTCTGACGTATTTCACGGGCATCTATGGGCTGGCGCCGCAGGCGAATTTGACGATTGTGGAGACGGAGGCGGGGTCGGTGAACGGGTATTCCGCGCCGGGGATTATTTTTCTTTCGCCGGGTTCCATCAGCAAGCCGGTGAACGCGAAGGTGCTGGCGGACCAGGTGTCGCGGCAGTGGTGGGGCGTGCTGGTTTCGCCCATCAACCGGAATCATTTGTGGCTGGAGAACGGGCCGGCGCGTTTTTCGCAGATGCTGTATGAGCAGCACACGGCGGGCGACAGCACGATGGATCTGGACATGAAGACGGATTATATTGAGGCGCTGACGGTTAAGGATCCGCCGGTGATGCAGGCGGCGCGGCTGGAAGATTATTCGCCGGAATATTGGGCGCTGACGGCGGCGCGCGGGGCGGCGATTCTGAACATGCTGCGCAACGTGGTGGGCGACGCGAATTTCCAGAAGGGCATGAAGCTGTTTCTGGACAAGTTTTCGTACAAGCCGGTGAGCACGGAAGATTTCCGCAAAGTGATGGAGCAGGTTTCAAACCAGGAGCTGCGGTATTTCTTCATTCAATGGCTGGAATCGAGCGGGTCGCCCGAGTTCAAGCTGGAGTACACGGTGTTCCGCACGCAGACTGGGTTCCGCGTGGTGGGCAAGATCAACCAGGATCTGGACACGTTCCGCATGCCGGTGGACCTGCGGATTGAGACGGAAGGCAATCCGGAAGACAAGAAGATTGAGGTGACGGGCACGTCGTCGGAATTCAGCGTGGACACGTTCGGCAAGCCGCGCAAGCTGACGCTGGATCCGAACCATATTTTGCTGCGGCTGGATGCGAGCACAGAGATTGCGGTGGCGATCCGGCGCGGCGAGCAGTTTGTGGAGATCAGCGATTATTCGAGCGCGCTGCGCGAGTACCAGAAGGCGCTGGATGTGAACCGCAACAGTTCGCTGGCGCATTTCCGCATTGGCGAACTTTTTTTGAAGCAGAATAATTACCAATCGGCCGCGAATGAGTTTCGTTCGGCGATTAATGGCGATCTGGATCCAAAGTGGACCGAGGTTTGGTCACACATCCGGCTGGGCAATATTTTCGATATCACGGGCCAGCGGGACCGGGCGGTGAATGAATACCGGAACGCGATCCGCACGCATGACAATACGGGTGGGGCACAGGATGAGGCGGCGCGGTATTCGACTAAACCGTTTGAGCAGAAGGGGTCCGATATTTAGCTTTGGCTGGCTTGGCGGGCGATTTCCTCCGAATGATTGAGGTTGGGCGCGACTTCCATCAGATGTTCGGTGTTTAGCTTGGCTTGCGCCAGGGTGAGACGGGCTTCGCGCTCCAAAATCAGCAGTTTGTTGCGGTATTCGCGGTCTTGCAGGTGCTTGATTTTATAGGCGTGAAGCTCGTCTTTGCGCTTTTGCGATTCGAAGCCATTTTGCTCGCGCAGGCGGAGGGATTTCAGGCGCATGAGGTCGGCCAGGGCCTTGTTGTAGGCGCGTTCGTGCTGGGTTTCGTAGCGGTTGTAGAGGGCGAATTGCTTTTGGTCGGTGATGGTGCCGTCCGGGGCGATGAATTGCTGCTGAAGACGGAAAGCCCGGCGGCGCAGCCATTGGCGGGTGGCTAGGCGCTGGACCAGGTCGTGCTCGGTGGCGGTATCCGGTTTCCACTCCTTTTGAAAGTCGGCGAGGTTTTTGGCGTAGGCTTCTTTGGATTCGCCTTCGAGGAAGGTGAGGTCGCTTTCCGTTTGGGTGAGGCCGTGGCGGAAGTTGTTTTGCGATGAGACGGCTTTACCCTCCAGAGAAGACGGTCCTGTACTTAGTTGTGCGTTGGCTTGGTTGGCAGCAAGCTGGGCTTGAGAAATTTCTTTGTTTTCCGCCGTCTTGGCCTTTTTGGCTTGGCGGCGGGCTTCGAGGCGGCGTTTCTGGCGTTCGGTCATTTGAGTAGGCTCCTTTACCTGCGCTGAGGATTTCATGCGGGCGAACCAAGCGGAGAGAGGATTTTTTCGATTTTGCGTGGAAGTGATTTGGAATGAAGCAGTTGCGAAAGTGAAAATATTTATTTAGATCTGTGACCAGGGTCCTTAAAGTAACAACAGGGGCTGTGTATGGAAATGATGCCGGTAAAGCCAGAGCGTAAAGCGCAACTGGAAATCTATGCAAAAGAGCATGGGCAATCCGTTGCCGAGGCACTGGATGACCTGCTGGCCGCGCAACTTGAAGCCGAACAACGCGAGTATGACGAGACGGTGAAAGGGGCGTTGAGAGGACACGAAGACGTAAAGGCTGGCCGCACCAGCTCTGGTGAGGAAGTTTTTGCACGGTTGCGCGTCAAGCTGCTTGGCTGCGGTATGGACGCCGAGCGCATTTGACAGTCCTTTGGCAACAGGGCATCGAACGTCATCTATGGACCGCAACCATTTCCTGTTTGCTTAATTCCTTTTCGAAAGTCTGCTGAGCGCCGGCGACGTAGTTCTTGTAACCGTTCGGGTCGATAAAGACGGCGGGACCGGCGCGGGGATAGCGCTTGAGTTTGCCGAGCATGTCGAAGTACTGGCCGTGGGCTCCCAAGAATACGTCGCAGGGCAAGGCGCGCAGCAGCGAAAAGGTGTGCTGGAAATCGGGAACGATGCCGGGGTAGCTGACGGGATGGCCGGGTGCGGCGACGAAGCGGTATTCGGACCAGAAGCCGGTGCCTCCGACGATGACGATGTTGCGGAGGGTTTGCGCGGGCTCGCCGGGAAGGTGGGAGCGCAGGGTCCAGGTGGTGCAGCCGGGGGTGTGGCCGGCGGTTTTGTGGGCGGTCAGTGTGACGCCGCCCAGGCTGACGGTGTCGCCGTCGTGGAGAACGCGGTCGACATGCGCGGGTGGGTATGCGGGGATGTTGGGCGAAGGCGCGAGGAAGTCGGCGCGGCCGCCGGTTTCCATGGTGCGGACGTCGCCGTCCATGACCATGTTTTTGGCGCGTGTCTGGCGAATCACTTCCGCCGCGCCGGCTGCGTGGTCGTAATGGGCCTGGCTGTTGAGGAGAATTTTGGTGTCAGTCCAATGGAAACCGAGCGCCTCCACGCTGGCGCGGATTTGCGGCGGCGAGGTGACGAGGTTGGCGTTGATGAGGATGTTTCCGCTGGGCGTGATGATGAGGTAGCTGGCGAGGTCTTGGCTTCCTACGTAGTAGAGGTTGTCGGCGAGGCGGAAGGGGGCGATGGGGGTGGTCCAGGAGGGGTTGATCTGGGCTTGGAGTAAAAGCGGCAGGAGGCAGAACAGGACGGCGCGCATTCCCCCTATTTTATTTGGCAGTGTTGGAAAACAGCATGATGGCCGCGCCATCCCAGCTTTCCTGGCCGGAGCCTTGCGGAGGCGTGCCAAGCAAGGGCACGATACCCATGTCGCTGTGCAGCAGATGGAAGTGGACAGCGAGGTATTGGCGAACCAGATCGGCCCGCCTGCGCGAAGTCACAAATTGCTGGTCGGGCGTGCCGTCGCGCGAGTAGCCCTCGACAATAACGACATCGGCGGGCAGGGATTCGACAATCGGCGACACCTCAGCATCAATCTGCAGACGCCCGGCAGGCGATAACTGCTCCTGCCCGGCGCTGTCGGTCATAAAGATGGAGGCGCGCAGCCATTCGCGTTTTCCGGCGTCTTTCTGGCGCTTGCAGGCTTTCAGATACTCGGCGGGAGTGATGTCATCCATATTGTAGAAGCCGCGCTTCTTGAAAAAGCCGCGGAAGAAGAACTCGTGCTTGAGGGCTTCGGCGTCTTCGGATAGGTTGGCGGTGCCTTGGTTCAAGTTAGACAGTGTCTGGCGAATGTTAGCTGCGCCGTCTTCGCCCATGTCGTCTTTGGCCAGCGCTCCGGTTGCGGAGACATTCAACTGATTGGTGAGCGACTGGACGTTGTTGAGCGACACCTGCGCATTTTCGATTAAGTGGCGCGATTGAAAATCGGCCATGGTTTGGTTGACGCGGGCAGATGCCTGGTCCAGAGTCTGGGACGCATCAAGAACATTTTTCAGCGTAGATTGCAATTGCTGACGGGTCTGCTGGTCTTTCAGCAGCAGTCCGGCTGCGCCGTTGCCTGAGTTCAGGCCGGCGACCAGAGTGTTCACTCCGCCGGCGATCTGGGTTCCGTTTTCGATAATGCTGTTGACGCCGGGCGTGGCGCTGGCAATGAGGCCGTCGGTGTGATTCACGGTTTTGGTGATGGAGTCGAGTGCCACATCCACTTTTCCCCGCACATCGGTCACAGTTCCCTGGAGACTGCTGATCAGCAGTGAGCCTTTTTCCATCAATGCTCCGAGATCGATGGGTTCTTTGCTCGGCAGCGTGGACCCATTGGCAGCTTCTTGCGATTGCGGTGAGCCGGTCTTGATAGAGACGAATTTGTCGCCCACGACACCGTCGGTTTCGATGGACACGACAGAATCGTCGCGAACCATTCCGCTTAGCTTCTTTTCAATCTGTAGTTGGAGCCTGAACTTTTCGGCCGGGCTGGGTGGAATGGTGATGTGTTCGATCTCGCCGGCATCGAATCCCGAGACGCGCACTTTAGCGCCTGTTGTCAGTCCGCTCAGGTTTGAGAATTCGGTGTACAGCTCCAGATGACTGGTGAAGAGATTTTCGCGGCTACCGATGAGAAAGAGAATGCCGGTGAACAGGCTGATTCCGAGGAGAATGAAGAGACCGATACTCCAGCTTTTACTTTTCATGGCAGCCTTGTTCTGAAACCAGCGCATTGACCAGCGCGCTTTCGTTCTTTTGCAAATCCTCAATCTTGCCCATGGCAATGATGCGGCCGCCATCCAGAACGGCAAGCCGGTCGCCCACGCGGCGCACGCCGCAAATATCATGCGTCACAATCACCATGGTTGTTTTGCCCTTTTCTTTCAATTGCAAAAGCAGATCGTCTATCTCGCCGGCAGTTACGCTGTCCAGCCCGCTGGTTGGTTCGTCGGCGAGAAGTATGCTGGGCTGCAGGATGAGAGCGCGCGCGAGGCCGGCACGCTTGCGCATTCCGCCTGAGAGTTCCGAGGGCATTTTATGACGGTCGTTGCCGAGGCCCACATCGTCCAACTGCTGCTGGACGGCGTGGTCAATTTCCTGTTCTGATTTTTTGGTGAAGCGCCGCAGCGGCAGCGCCAGATTATCGTTGAGTGAAAACAGACTGAACAGGGCTCCGCTTTGGAACAGGAAGCCCATGCGATGGCGCAGCCGCGAGAGGCCATCTTCATCGATCACTGCGATGTCTTCACCGTGGATGCAAATGCTGCCGGAATCTGGTTTCAGCAGTCCGATCATTAGCTTGAGAGTCACGCTCTTGCCGGTTCCGCTGCGTCCCATGATGCACAAGGCTTCGCCGGCGGCAATGGAGAGTGAAACATCGTTTAATACCGGGCTGCCGCCGAAAGTCTTGGAAACGTTTTGGAACGTCACGTCGGGGATGGTCATATGGCCGTGTCCGGAAAGAGGAAGAAGATGGCCTTTACCAGGATGACGTCCGTCAGGATGATGAGCAGCGAGGAGACCACGACGCTGTTAGTGGCCGCGCGGCCGACACCCTGTGAACCGTCTGTTGCGTTATACCCAAACCAGGAAGACACCAGGGCGATGATGAAGCCAAAGACCGCGGTCTTCAGCGTGGGCGGAATGAATGTGGCCCAACTAACAAGGGCAAAAGCGCGATTCAGGTAAAGATGCAGAGAGATGTGGGAAGCGCTTCGTTCGGCCAGGAAGCCGCCGGCGATACCGGCCACGTCCATGAATACGGTCAGAATGGGCAGCGCCAGTATGCAGGCGATGATGCGCGGGATGACCAGCAGCTTGAAAGAATCGAGCGACAGTACTTCGACGGCGTCGATTTCTTCATTCACCCGCATACCGGCGAGTTCCGCGCCGATGCCCGCGCCGACTCGGCCGGCCACCAGCAGCGCTGCTACCAAGGGACCAATTTCGTTGAAGAAGGATAACGATTGAACGGCGGGAATCATGGATCCAGCACCGAAGCGAATCAGCGTGCTGCGCGTATGCAGGGTAAGAACGAGGCCGACGGCAAAGCCCGAAGAGAGAACAAGGGGCAGAGATCTCCAGCCGATTTCGCCTATCTGCTGCCAGATCATGAACCATTCAATGGGGGGCAGAAATGCGCGACGAGCGGCGCGCAGGGTGAAAAGGCCCAGATTGCCTATGAAGTCCAAGAGTGTGTTCAGGAGTGACACGAGATGCGAGGTTGCAAGTAATTGGCCATCCGCGTGTATCAGCTTTGGAGGAGGAGAAAATGGCGGGCGAATTGGCGAATTGGCTGAAAGAAGCCACGGCGGAGGATTCGAGGCACTTGCTGGAGGAGTTTCTGAAGGCGTTTTTCCCTGATCCTCAGACCGGCATTTCCGATGCTGAACCGGAGGAGCTGACGCTGGAAGGTCATGTGACCAAATGATGCCGCGGCGGGGGTGAATGGTGAATCATGTGGTTCAGGAATGGCTGTTCGCCGCCGCGCTGGTCAGCAGCCTGGTGAGCATGGCCGGCCTGTATGTGGCGGTGGCGAGCCAGCGCAGCCAGTTGGCAGTGCAGATTATGCTGCAGTATTCGGAGAAATTTAGAATGATGCTGCTGGCGATGCCGCTGGAGATTCTGGCGTCGCGCCATGACCGGGACCGCCCTTTAGAGCCGAGCCCGGAGATCAGCCGGCATGCTCTTTCGCTGTTTTTTATTTTGCTGGAGCTGCATTATTTGCGCGAGAGAAGATATCTGCCGATGGGAATTTGGAATCTTTGGCTTCCGAGTGTGCGGCGGGCTTTGCAGAGTCCGGTGTTTGTAAGTGAGTGGGAGATTTTGCGTGTGGATTTTTTTCCTCAGCATGCTTCGTTTTGCCGGTTTATTGATGCGCTGCAGAAGTGAGGGTGCGTTTTCTTTGACAATAATTGACAAGAACCGTCATTCTATTCGTATAGACTGGAAGAGCGTTATTTCCCATGCAGACCATGAATATTTCACTTCCTGACCCGATGAAGCAATATGTCGAGGAGCAGGTCAGCGCAGGCGGGTATAGCAGCGCCAGTGAGTATGTGCGTGAGCTGGTGCGGGCTGACCAGAAACGCAGAGGGAAAGACCAGCTTGAGGAGCTTCTGATTCAGTCGCTCCAGTCCGGGGAAGCTATCGAGATTACCCCGGAGATGCTGGACGGCGTGCGGAAGCGGCTTCGTTCTCGCGCTAACGGGCGTAAGCCGGCCAAGCCTTAAATGGCGCTGTTTAGGGTGCGGCCTGTTGCCTAGCCAAATTGGCCGTCGTCCACGCATGAACGCAGGGCGGTTACCGGTTGGGTGAGCGCAGCCTGGCGGCACTGGGTACGCTGCCGGGTAGGGTCTCGGAGTCGTGGTGAGCCTGCCGGAATTCCCGGAATTCTCTAGAGCTTAGCGTAGATACGCGATATTCTCGATGGCATGACGAATTATGAGATCGATGACTCTGGTGCTGGAAGGTTCAGATCAGACTTTACGGATGCCGCCTATGCTTTCGTTAAGCAGCATCCCGGCCAATACTGGAATATAAGCGGTGTTCTAAGTCCCCAAAGTGGTCTAAGCGTGACGATTCGAACTTCGGGAGGCAAATCAACAACGTTTCCGGTCGCGCCTTCCCTGACAATGAAACGGGACATTCTTTCCTGCCTAATAAATGAGGGTTTGAAGCTTTTATGAAGCGTGCAATTTTCGCGATCTTCCTTACGTCGCTTGGTTGCTGGCCGACATTTGGCCAAGCAGCCCCCGACACTCAGAATGTGATTAAAAATGCCGTGCGGGACATAAGGGATGTCCAGCCCGGCATGTCCCTTGATCACGTCATATCCGGCTTGATTAACCAATATGACTGCATCAAGATGGAGACGCATGTGGACGGTGTTGCCCGGTACTCAATTTGGCCAAAGCTAGATGCTACGAAATCAGGCCAGCACCAGGCTGCCAGTATTGTGTTTTCACAGGGTAAAGTCGTTAACGTCAGCATCGACGTGTATCCGTCAACCGGGGGCGACGCGGCAAAATTTGCCGAACTTCTTTTCTGGTTGCTATATAACGGGGCCAATCCGATGCCTTCAAGTGGCAGGGTTGACAAATTGGGGAACCCACGGTCTATCACCCTCAGCATTGAACTTCGTGACCTGCATGATGCCGAAGGGGAAGACTCAGACGTCATGTTTACGGTCGATGGAAAGAACTACGGCATCAGAATATCAAAGCAGGACGGGCATCCCGACACCGTCCAGATAACGCAGGTTGTATCGACGGTACCGGAGAAGAATTAGCCGAGCACCTAAAACGGAATGTCCGCCACCTTGCGGCGGTCCTGGGCCGGTAGGACCAAGGAGCAAAAGCGTCGGGATGAGTCCCGACGCGGCAAACACGAGTGTTTGCGCCACATTTAGATTTTTTGCTTCTTCCATGAGCCCCGTTTGAACATAATCAGCGCTGTTGTGGTGAAGACCAGGTCGGCTGTGGGCACGGCCCAGAAGGCTCCGCGCGGGCCCATTTGAAAGTGGATGGCCAGGATATACGCGACGGGGATTTGCACGACCCAGAAGGCCAGCAGGTTGATGAGTGTCGGCGTGATGGTGTCGCCGGCGCCGTTGAAGGCTTGGGTCAGGACCATGCCCCAGGAGTAGCTGAGGTAGGCGAGTCCGAAGGTGCGCAGGCAACTGGTGGCGGGCGCGGAGACGGCGGGGTCGTGCGAAAAGATGCTGATGAAGATTTGCGGGAAGAAGACGAACAGGATTGAAACTGTTCCCATGTAGATCATGTTGAGGCGGGCGGTTCGGTAGACGGCGTCCTCGGCGCGCTGGGGATGGCCTGCGCCGAGGTTTTGGCCGACGAGGGTGGCGGCCGAGTTGCTGAAGCCCCAGGATGGCAGGATGGTGAAGATGAGCAGGCGCACCGCAATGGTGTAGCCGGCGACGGCCGCGCTGCCGAAGATGGAGACGATGCGGACCAGCGCCATCCAACTGGCCGTGGCCACCAGGAATTGCAGGATGCCGGTGATGGAAACTTTCAGCAGCCGCCACATGACGGTGGGGTTGAGGCGGACCTGGTTGGCGCGGACGGTGATGCGGTTTTTGCCGGAGCCGAGCTGCCAGAGCTGGTAGAGGACGCCGATGCTGCGGCCGGTGGTGGTGGCGACGGCTGCGCCCAATACGCCGAGTTTGGGGAACGGTCCCCAGCCGTTGATGAGGCAGGGGTCGAGGATGATGTTGATGATGTTGGCGAGCCAGAGGGTGCGCATGGCGAGAGCGGCGTCGCCTGCGCCGCGGAAGATGGCGTTGATTAAGAAGAGCAGAAAGATGGCGGCTGAACCGCCCATCAGGATTTGGGTGTAGCGCGAGTTGGCTTCTACTGCTGGGGAACTGCCCATGATGTGCAGCAGGGCGGGCGCGCTGGTGACGCCGGCGATGGCGACGACCAGCGAGACCAGGATGCCGAGAATGATGGATTGCACGGCCGCGTTGGCTGCGCCTTCGTTATCGTGCTCGCCGATGCGGCGGGCGACGAAGGCGGTGGTGGACATGCTGAGTCCGATGGCGACTCCGAAGACGAGCGTGAGCAGAGATTCGGTGAGGCCGACGGTGGCCATGGCGTCGGCGCCCAGGCGCGAGACGAAGAAGGCGTCGACGATGCCGAACAGGGACTCCATGCACATTTCCAGGATCATGGGAATGGCGAGCAGGAGGATGGCGCGGTTGAGATCTCCCTTGGTGAAGTCCTGGCGGCTTCCGAGGAGGGCTTCTTTCAGCACGAATACCGAGTATGACGCATGGCGATGGTATGCTTTTGGGCGTTATGGAAGCTAGACGAACGTTTCTGAAAAATGCGGCGGCTGGGTTATTGGGCGCTGGTGTTTTAGGCGCACGGCAGGCGGCGGCTCCGATGGCGGCACCGAAGAAAGCCAAGATCACGTCGAGCGTGATGATCTGGATTTTGAAGGGCAGCATGGAGGAGAAGCTTCAGAAGGTGGCCGAGACGGGGATTCAGTCGACGGAGCTGGTGAGCGAGTACCGGACGTGGACGGATGCGCAGGTGAAGAGCTATCTGAAGCTGATGCATTCGTATGGGTTTGGGTTCGACACGCTGATGGCGCAGACGGATTGGGGGCATCAGCCGAATTCGATGGTGAATCCGGCGCATCGGGAGCGGTTTTTAAAGGAACTGGATGAGGCGATTGTTTGGGCGAAGAGGCTGGAATGTCCGCAGATTCTTTTGATGAGCGGGAATGAGCAGCCGGGGATGAGTTATGAGGCGCAATACGCCAGCATGGTCGAGAGCGGCAAGCGCGCGGCTGATGTGGCGGCGGCGCATGATGTCACGTTGATTCTAGAGAATTTAAACAGCAAGGTGAATCATAAGGGGTATTTTTTGACCAGCGCGAAAGAGGCCACCAAGGCGGTGAAGGAAGTGGACAATCCGCATTTCCGGCAGCTTTTCGATATTTATCACGAGTATGTGCAGCATGGCGACCCGATTCCGGCGATTCAGGAAGCGCTGCCGTATGTGAATGTGTTTCATGTGGCGGATGCGCCGGGGCGGCATGATCCGGGGACGGCTGAGATGAAGTGGGATGAGATTTACAAGGTGATTGGCAAGGGCGGGTATGCGGGGTATGTGGCGCTGGAGTATTTGCCGGTGGGGGATGAGGTTGCGAGTTTGGTGAAGGCGGTGACGCAGATGCGGAGCGACGTGAATTCAGCGGCTTAATGCAGAATGGAGCCGCACGAACAGTGCGCCGGCTGCTTCGAAGGCGACTGACCAGTGGTTCCGGAAGCGCTGGCAAAATTCGTCGGCCACCAGGCGCGGTCCGTCGCCGAAGGGCCAGCGGTAATCGTCGAAAATGATCCAGCCGCCCGGTTTTACGAAGCCAGTCCAGGCGCGCGTGTCGGCGGAAACGGCGTGATGGGCGTGGTTGCCGTCAATGTGAAGGATGGCAATTTCTCCTGCATAGTGCGTCGCGCCGAATTCGGGGCTGGTGACGGCTTTGCTGGCGGCGTAGGCCTCAGCGGCGGCCACCGATGGCAGCCGGAGGTAATTGGTGATGTCCCGCCAGGGCGCGAGATTGGCGGTGAAGGCTTCAAAGAATGCCTGGAGCGGCGCAGTTTTCGAAAGTTCGTCGAGTTCCTTGCTGTCCTGCACCACTTCGTCGGGCGACCATGGGTCGACGCAGAGCAGCATGCCGGTGCGGTAATGCCTGGCCAAGAAGGCGAAGGCCAAGGCGCTTCGGCCGTAGAGACAGCCGATTTCCACGATGTCGCCGGGCGGCAGGTCGCGAAAGAGGGAGATGACGGCTTCGAGCTTGTCGTGCGAGCACTGGCCCGGGGTGAGCTCAAACAGGCGGATTAAGCCGGCGGTCTGGGCGACGGTGAGCGGCGGGCGCGGGTTGGCGGAATGAAGCCACTGGCCGGAACGCGCCAGAAGTTCAA
>Ga0209208_10008464_pt1 | contig 13709 bp, 6 predicted proteins | sample S1TSphfallax_3_FD_187694 | JGI IMG/M metagenome (GOLD analysis project Ga0209208, IMG submission 187694) | Host-associated microbial communities from peat moss isolated from Minnesota, USA - S1T2_Fd - Sphagnum fallax MG (SPAdes) (version 2) | ecosystem: Host-associated > Plants > Peat moss >...
ATCATGGGCAACTATAGGGGTTAATATAATGAAAGGGGGAAAATGTCCTACCTATGCATGATCATGAAGGGGGTTTGGGAAAATGTAAGGTTGGGGCCCCACATTGACATAAAGGGTTGGGGGTTAACAAGGGGAACTAATAGATGGTGTGCGATTTGTTATAATGGGAGGGGAAATAATGGGTGGTTCATGGTTTGCATGGGAGATGGGGTGGATAGTAGGTTTATGGTGGCGCATGATAAATCAAATGGGCAATAGGAATTATGAAATTCAGTGAGATGTAATGAATTAGGGGACATGGAACATTTGGTGCCCATGAAGAAGGAGGCCTATTAAAAGCATATTCCCATTTTTAAAAGATTACCTATTACTACAAGGCAATCCTAAATCTATAGAGGCAATCACATAAAACTAAACAAAATGAAAAAAAAAAATAGGAAACCTTTTAGGGGTCCTTGGCTAAAGCATTATGTTAAAGCCAAACCCTAATTTCATTATAGGCTTGGGCATCATGATCATTACTCTATTAGGTTCAACATGACCAAGACATCTTAATACCAAAATATTACATGATTCACTCCTTGTTCCTAGTCTTGTAAAACTTGAGATAAGTAATGCCACACAAAAATTTCCTAAAAAATAATTGTAATGGATTAATTGCCCTCTTCACAAGGATCCCAATCCACTTTAGAAACTATGTACAACAAAGTTTCAAATGATACCTAACTTTGCAATGGAAAACTTGTTGTGTTTTCACATGTTTGTAGAATGCACCATGGTGTTCTTAGTTGTTTGGTCGATTGGGTGCACTACTATAATTCCTTTTTTTTTTTTACTAAAAATTTTGGTAAAAAAAAACCCATTTTGGACAAGCTCCCAATCATTTTGGACAAGTTGTTTTGAACCTATCCAATGTGATTAGGCCATAAACTTTTTTACCGAGCCTAAATTGGCATTTTTGACTAGTCATTTCGATTGGTACTTTTGATTAGTCATTTCAATTGGTACTTTTGACTAGTCATTTTGACTCGTCAATATAATAGTCAAATGATTTTTTGATTGGTCAACCACCATTTTGACTAAGCAAATGTCATGTGGCATTTCAACAATGGCCACCCAAGTTAAGCCATGTGGCATTTAAACATTGACCACCTAGGTATGCCATGTGGCATTTAAGCATTAGCCACTAGGTTATGCCAAATGGATATAACTTAAATAACCTAGGTTAGACCTAAAACTAGGTACCTATTCTCAAGGTCCCCATGTCTAGGAACCTACAACCTAAACTCCTAGGCCTAGGTTTAAGAACCTACAACTAGCAACTAGGTATAGAAACCTAAAGTAGGATAATGCAACCTAAGTTATGACCTTTATTAGGCTTAAATGTACAACACCTAGATTAAGCCTACACCTAAATGATGCAGGTAGGAAAATCCTATTTCATTTTGAATTCGACCTTTAAGGTTGAACATTTTCAATTGGCTCATCCCAAATGGCCTTCCTTTTAAAAATATTTCTTATGTTTTGGATACTTATGATGCATCTATTTATATTCTTCATCATTTGGAAAGGATAATAAACAATATGGGACAAATTTTTGGGAGGGAGAAATTTTTTCATGCCCACACAACATTAGAGCCTTTTAGTTCACAAAACATTATTCCTAAATAACTATGTAAGATACATAAATTAAGTAAATAAATAAATAAAGAGGTGGGTAAATATGTATGTTAATTATGTTAAAATAAAAATTAATAATAGTTAATGTCTAGTTATTTAGTTGTAAATAATAATGACAACCATGTTATAAATCCTTGAATTATATAAAATATCGAAATAGTTATAATGTACTATATTGTTGATTGATAATTACAACCAAATTATAACTAATCCTTACAAATTTGACATAATTCATTATATATTATCAACAATGTATTTGTAATAATTAATATTTAACTATTTAATTACACATTCATTAATGTATTTTAAGTAAATATCTAATTAACCAATTAGTAATTTATCATAGTTATATAAATGGCCTACCATGGCCTATATAATTAGGTTACTATAGGTAAATAGGTGGAGTATAGATAGGGTATGTATAAGTAAATACACCTACATATAAACTAATTGTATTTGGGTTATTTAGCCACATATTTACATTACATAAGTTAAATAGGTGGTTAATTTAACCTAGGAAAAATTAATTATGACAAAACCAATGATTGGTAAAATAATGTTTAAACCAATCACAACCAAAGTATTTATGGAAAAATAACCATAACTAAACCAATTATGGTTCAATTAACCATCCAAATAAATATGGTGAAACTAACCATGAATAAAGTAAATAAGACCAAGCTAACCAATGAATAAACATGGCTAAACTAACCATAAGTAAAGTAAATATGGCCAAACTAACCAATGAATAAATATTTTACGACTAAACTAGAAATGATTGAACTAACTATGAGTAAATAAATATGTGCAAAACTAACTAAATAATAAATAATTTAAGGTTAAACTAACCATGAATAAAGTTAGTATGGCTAAACTAAAAAATAAAAAAATAAATTTATGGCTAAACCAACTATGCATAAATTAATTATCGCTAAAATAAAAATGAATGAAATAATTATGGCTAAAGTCAAAATGGTTAAAATATTTATGGAAATTTTTAAAATGGCTAAACTATAAATGGTTAAACTAACCATGAGTAAATGAATTTGGTTAATTTTAACCACTAATAAATTTAATATGGTTAAATTAACTAATGAATAAATATTTTATGGAAAAATCAATTATGTAAAATTGATTATGACTAAAATAAACATGAATGAAATAATTATAGTTAAAATCAAATTTATTAAAATAATTATGGAAAATTTAAACATGGCTAACTAAAAATGGTTAAATTAATCATGAATAAATTAATTTGGCTAAACCAGTGACTAATAAAGTTAATATGTTAAATTAACAAATGTTAAAATAAATATTGAAAAACCAATTATGAAAAAATTTATTATGATTAAAATAAACAAGAATGAAATAATTATGGCTAAAATAAATTTGTAAAAATAATGATGGCGTAACCAACCATGGCTAAATTAATAATAGTTTTAAATTAATTATGTGTCTATTGATTATGGTTAAATTTACTAAGGTAAAATAATAATATGTTAATAATAAATATAACTAATTTATTTATGCTTATAATAACCATGGTTAAATTCATTATGGCAAAACCAAAAATGGCCCAACTAGTAATGATTAAATTAATTATCATGGTTAAACTTACTAAAGTTAAACCAACTATTGTTAAATTGACCATGGTTAATACATATATAACTAAACAAACTATGGTTAATTGAACCTGATTAAATTGACCATGGTTAGATTAATTATGGTTAGTTTTTCATAGGAAGTTGAACCATAATTAATGTCAATATAGTCAATTTAACCATAGTTAAATAAACCATATATATATATATATAATTAATTAATTAATTTGATCATAATTAATTTGGTCATGATTCATTTAGTTATGATTAATTAACTTTTACATTTTCCAACTTTTTTCAAATTAGTCAAACATAATCAAAATGTTAAATGTAGTCCCAAGATACCCAACTTGTATTAAAAATTGTAATTGGCCCTTTTGACTAAACCATTGGCCACTTTGATTAAGCTTACTTGGTTAGCCCTATCAATTGAATATAATAGGCGTCTTTATTGACTATGGCATTTGCCAATTTGACTAAATTAGGTGGTCTTATTGACTAGGCCACTAACCAATTTGACTAGGTGATATTTTGAAATCTAATTTGATTAGATGTTCGACTTGATTAATTGTCAAATTGGTCACTCTACTCAAATTCATTAGTTAAAAAATACCCATTGTCATTGAAGCCCTTGGCCTTTAGTAAAAAATAGATGTCTTCTAGTCAAAAGACCCAATTGGTCAACTTGGTTAGTTTGAAAAAATAGGAATTATAGTAGTCGTGATTCGATGAGGTATGTATTTTATGTTGCATTGGCCTTTACTCACCTTGTAAAGACCTTATAATACCAAGGGTTACAACTCTCAATTGTTTTCCCCTATTGTCATTCTCTAAACCTTACAACTTTGTTTCTTTCTTTTTCAAAATGCAAATAGAGTCATGTGTGCATTTTTTTCGAACCCATATCCATTTGATATGAATATTTTAATTTTTTAAAACAAAAGTATGAATTTAAAAGGAACCAATACTAAGAATTAATGATTCTTACCCACTAAAACAAGTATTCACCCAAAATTAATATAAATTTAAAACCTCGACTAAAGGTCCAGTTGTGTAGTAATATTAATTAATAGGTACTAAAATTTGGAAATATTTTAAGAAGCATTTTTTAGCAAGGAACAAAAATCTCCCCCTTTCTAAAATTTGTATAGAAAATGAAAAATTAAATGCCCACATTCAAATTGTGTTCTTGAATTATTTTAAGATTTATAGTCTCCAAAGAAGGAAAGATTCATAATCCTAAAAAGGTAGAGGCTTTAGTCAAAATGCCAATACCCAAAACACCCCAAAAGATTCAAGTCTTCAATGGAATGGCATAATTTTATAAATGTTTTACCAAAAAAATTACCTTTGTTACGGCATTAATCACCAAGTTACTCAAAAAAATTAAAATGTTCAAGTGGACTAATGAATGTCAAACCACGTGGGAAAACATTAAAAATCAGTACTTTCAAACTCTTGTTTTCATCAGTCTTAACTGGGAACTAGAATTTCATGTTCATATTGATGCATCTCAACTAATAATAAGGGTAATACCGGCCCACATCCTAATAGGTAAAATAGATAAATTTATTTTGTACTCATCAAGATTACTTAATTTTGCTAAAAGAAACTACACCATTACACAAAAAAAGGTTTTAGCTATGGTTTATGCCTTACACAAATTTATGCATTACATGTTAGGCAACAAGTTCACATTTTATGTAGACCATATGGCTTTAGTTTATTTAGTTAACAAGCCATAGGTTTTTGGCATGTTAGTTATATGGCTTTTATTATTTATAAAGTATGATTTCAAGATTGTATACAAATTTGGTACGTTCCATCTAATGGTAGATGCATTTAGTAGATTACCAAACTAGACTTAACCTATTGGAGTACCTAATTAAACCCGTGATGCTCACATGTTCACTTTACAACCTGATCACTAGAAGAAAAACATGTATTTTTTAATAGTCTCTATGATTAAAATTTAATCATATGCGACATTTGTGACTAAAATCTCATTAGTCACCTTGGATAAGTTGCATTAGACATTAGTTGCAAATGACAAGGTGTATTGGATGAAAAAAAAAGTCAAGAAATACAAGTTCATCCTTTGATTGCATTGTATACGTATTATCACATGTGAATATGATGCAACTATTTTAGTCATAATGGAGGCAAATGATGTGTTGCCACGTGTTTTGATATTGAATTATGTAAATTATTATTATTATTATTTTGAAATAATTTAGGACGTTCAATTCAAATGCTTGGATGATCTTATATTATGACACGTGGTTTAATGTAAATATGCCACATGGCACCTTAAGATGAATATAATAAAAAATTATTAATATTAAGTTGGTAGGTGCTTATGTAGGTAGGTACATAGGTTGACTAAGTAAGTAGGTCATACTATGTACCTACCTAATTAAGAAGATAAATAGGTTGGGGAAGTTGATAGTTTAAAATTGTGCATAACTTTTCATTTTGTTTTGGGTTAAACCTTTCAATTGACTCATCCCATGTGCATAATTTTTTTATTGTGAAATTTGATGACAACACCCCTTATTTACATAATGTTCAAAATAGGAATGGAGAATAAACAATATGGGATAAATTTTGAAATAACAACTTCTTCACAAACTAAATTGCAACTCCAAAACTTTCTTCATGCCTTTTGTTCATAGTTTTTAAATTTATAAACAATTCAAATACATGGTTCACTAAATAATTAGATAATTATTTAATTAATAATGATTAAATTTAACATATATTTAATATATAAACTATAAATCACAAATATTAAGTATTTATTATCAACTACTTAAATAAATAATAACTTTTTAATATTTAATTAACTAGCGATCTAGTTTCTCACAAGTTATTAATACATAACTCAAAGATAAATAAACATCTAAAATATTTTATTACTTTCTTATATTTAGTCGAATTATAGATAATATAATTAATGTAAAAATTTGATTTACTTTAACTATATATAAATATATATAATAAAAACTATAAATAACAAACAAACAATTGTTATTAAAAAACATTCCTACACGATTTTTAAAAATGTAATCTTAAAATAGTTATATTAATTATTATATAATTAATCTATTGTTGTAAGAAACTTTATCATAGATAAGTAATTACAGAATTTTTTAAAGTAAAAACTTAAATTATAAGAACTCCTGAAATTATATTTATTACAGTAATTATTTTAACTGCATTATATTTTTTTCCAAAAATTCAATTCAGATTTAAAGTTATAAATTATAGATTGTGAAGAATTATGTTCAATTAGAAAATAAATTTTCATATACTATAATTAATTCTTATATGAAGTAATTACAATGATTTTAAAGCAATGTAACATTAATTACAGTAATTAATTTCTTTTATTGTAAGAATATAAAATATATGTTTAAAAATAATATTTAGTTTAACTTGTAAGTAATAAATATAATCAGTTATAATTATTTATAAAAATGATTCATTATGGATAATACTAGTAGAAAAAGCCTTAAAACTCAATCAATAATTTTAGGATTCTAAATATTAATTTTAGATTCCAAAAAAATAATTCAAAATTCAAAAATCATTTTTTAGATGAAATAAGTCTTTGATTTTTTTGAAATGTCCATTTTTAGACTCAATTAATAACTTTTTGAATTGAAATATTAATTTTCAAATTCAATTTTTTTTTAGAAATTCAAATAATTAATAGAATTCCAATAATGTTTTAAAAATAAAATAAAATATTTTAGATTCAATTTTTTTAATTTTATAATTAAAAAATGAATTCCAGTAGCAATTTTCAGAATTGAAACATTGATTTTGATGTTTAAATGTAATTTTCATAATTTGAATTATAATTTTATACTCAAGCATATATTCTTGAATAAAAATAAAAATTTAATGAATTCATATTTAAAACTTGAAATTCAAATATTGATTTTTACATTCAAATAAAATCTTTCAGAATTGGGATAACAATTTTCAGGTTCAAATATAATTTTCAGAATTGAAATAAGATTTTTCAATATTGAAATATTAGTTTTCAGATTTGAATAACAATGTTTGGAGTTGAAATATTGATTTTTAGATTCAAATAAAATGTTTCAGAATTGGAATAACAATTTATAGACTCAAATAATGATTTTTAATTAAACAAAAAATTAGAATGTAAATAAAAAAATTCAAATTCACATAAATATTTCTTAGATTAAAATATTAAAATTTTGATTCATTATATGAATAATATACATACATACACATAATTAATATACACACAAATATATATTTATATGTAATATATCATAAATATAATTTTAAACATACATAAAATACACCCCTATTTGGGATGTGACTAATTTGGTGGCTATTGGAACTAATGGGAATTTTAATATATTCATGGATGAAAACAAACCTAAAAGCCATCTAATCGATAAGATGAAGTTTCCAATAGTTGCATCATAGTTGTAAGAGTGAGTAAAATAGTTGAAATTTGATCTTATAGTTGTAAAATACTCCCAAACTTAGTCGCAAATGACTATAAATTCCATGTAGTTGCAAATGAAGTGGTTACATTTTGGCTGATTTCTTCTAGTGTGAGTGGTTACATAGTGTTTATGAAAATCTATTAGAAGGAGTGATGCTAGAAAGATTTACTACATCCCAAAGACAAAATTTAGCCCAAAGAGTTAAACCATTTATGCTTCAAGAATGAGTATTATATAGATTTGGACAAGATAATAGGTTTTGTTGAATTCTACAATAAAATTAGACGCCCACAATTTTGCAAGAATTACATGGAGGAGTTGTAGGAGGCCATTCCTCTTCTAATATCACTGTGAAAAAAATCTTAAATGATGGGTATTGGTGGCTGATGATGAATCAAGATGTTCATGAATATTGTCAAACTTTACAATCTATATTAACTATACCTAGTGATTTGGTTACTAATGAACATGTTCAAACCAAGGAACCTAAACCATTACCTATTGAACTTGAATATCTTCAACATGTAAAGTTTGAACTAGTAAATAATCATTTTACACATGGTAGTATTAAAGGAAATGATGTTCATGTTCATTATTATCATGATGTGCGTGTTTAAGACAATAATGCAACTATTCGCAATGACCAAAACGATGCATTTAATGAAGCACTCATTGACATCTACATCCTAGAAGTTTATAACCCTAAAGGTCATGTCTATTCATAGCTACAAGGTCGTTACAAGTTGAAATAATATAAAAAACTATTGTAACCTTTATTTTGTCTCTTTGTTTACTTCTTCATACTATTAGAGGCCATGAGTGAAAGGGCCTTAAAGAAGTTAAAATGAGAAACAAGGGAGAGAAAACTTGAAAGAAAAGTTAAACCTTTTAAAAGAAAGTAGGTAGAGAGGGAAAAAGTGGAACAAGTTAAATTGATTGGAGCAATCTATGTAGAATCGCTAGTTTCACGTGCACCTATAATAGAGGAGACTAATTTTTTTGAGCAAGAACATAAAAGTAGGGAGTTAAAAGAGGAATTAAAAGCATATCTTTGTTTTCTTAGGAAAACCACTACTTTTACAGTAGCACCAACACCATGAGTCATTATTATTTCAGACTTAAAGGAGGAGGTTGAAATTTTACCTTAACTTGTTAAGGAACAATTAAAGCAAGTTCTTGCCTCAACACTTGTGGGAAAAAAGGAGTTGTAACAACCTGTTGTTGATGAAGGTGGATTCCAACAAATTCAAATGGGCTTGATGAGTTAGTTTGGAGGGCTTGTTCAACCCACTACACTACGCAAAAACTTGTTATGAGATTTTTTATGAACCTAAGAAGCAACGAAGGATGGAAGAATTCAAGGGTGAGTATGTGGTCAAGAAATTTTCATTGATCATGTACTTATTCATGAAAAACTTGGGATTTCCAAGGAAGGAACAATAGATGTTGTAAGTGCAACTTTTGATGAAGCCAAAACCACCTTAAAGAAGATTACAGGTCCACATGCTTTCGTTGAAAATGAACATTGGAGTGTCGTACACATGAAGGAGGAATTTCATGTTAGACTTGTAACTATTTTGTAAATTTTTTACCAAAGAGAGTGGTTAACATATTTTAGCAACAAAATTGCTATTATTTTTTACCTAGCCAATAAGGGGCAACCTATTAACTAGTGTTCCATAGTGTTGACCTCGTTATTTGTTGAATTAATTTGTTGGATAGACATTAGAAAAAACAACATTTAACCTAATTTCTAGCAAAACCAAGGTAAATAATTGTTATTTAAGGCCTATCCTAGATATTTTGTTTAAGAAGCAATTCCTTTTATCTAAGGTGCCTTCACCAAAAACAACAACCTTAGAAGAACCTATGTCACTAACTAGCTAAAAGCAATAGGTTATATAGCAACAACATGTTTCATATGAACTTGTTACAAAGGAACAATTCTTGAAGGAGAAAATACTAGCACTCTCAACCATTACATCGCTTTTACCAACATGTTAATCTCATCGACTGAAGATGCGCACATAATTGCCAACACCAAGGGACAAATGTGAATTATATTAACATAACCATGTGCGGTAGTCTCAATTTTTAAAGAATTGCATCAAGGTTATTTGGGTGTGGTAAGGTTATTAAGGGTTTTTAACAACTTCATGTTAGAATAATGATTGATGTGTGCGCATGGTTCCATGGGGGTTGTTTTTATATAAAAAATTGATATTAGATGAATGAGGTGTAGGGTTAATTTTTTTCTTCAATAAAAGCTAGTAATCATAGTTTTAGAAGTTTAGTTATGTGATTAAGGGTGAAAAATATCTAGAGGGTTGGGGTTAAAAGCAGACACCAAAATTCATAATGTTCAGCAAAACATTGGTTTTGTTATGGTATTTAGGGGATAGTCGTGTAAGCGAAGATGTTTGAAATTTGTGAAGGAATTGAGGGAGTGTCAATGAAGGGTCTAATGGAGATATAATAATTTTCAAACATTGTAAACATAAAATTAATTTGAAACAACATAATGATTAAACATTACTACAAAATGTGGGTGTAGTTCATCCTTCCATGTTCATTAAACTAGTGAATTCACTGCTTCTTCATTGGTCCCCATTCACTAGAACTAATGAATTCACTGAAAATCTAGTGTAATCATTTGTTGTAGTGAAAATAAATAATGTGATTGGGAGGCAATGGTAACATGGATTTCATGATGAATGAAGCTTTTATTTAGGTTATGGATAAACTTAATAAGGAGCTATAATTACATGTTGAATCTCAAGCTATGCCACAATGATAGTTCATAACTATAGAAAATTTAGGGTGTGTCAAATGGTGTAAATAAATAATTTGCCTTGTTATTAAAAGGTAATCAATGAATTATACTGCACAACCAATGACAGTGTCCAACGTGAAGAATTAAAGACACGAAGTCAACTTGTAACAAAGTCACCAAACTTGAAATAATACCAAACTTGAAAGGGTTCAACCTCAAAGACAAGGGGGCACTTCTCGTAGTTTGAGATCTTCATCACAAGGATGTTGCGTCAACGTCAAATTTAAGGATAATTCCTGAGGCGGTTTTTCATTCACTTGTGTGACTTAAGGCTCGTAAAACATGGTCATACATAATGCCATGAATTCAAGGAAAGGAAAAAAAATCTTCAATTTTTAATCAAATCAATGATGAATGTGTGGAAGACTTGTTACATTAAGATGTGTGGTTATAATTTATAGGTCAAGGAAAAGGAAAAAAAATCATAAATAATGGTCTAGAACCATGGTAAAGTAAAACTTTAAGATCAATGGAAAGAAAAAGGTTTAAGTAAAATTTGTTGGGAGGAAAATGAGAAGAGGTGAAAAGGATGTTTTTCCTTCAAGGGCCACCAGGCATTAGAGCTTTCATTGGCCACCAAGCATTAGAACCTTCCATTGCCCACCAAGTTGGGGTTTTCCTTCACCTCTTTCCTTCTCCTTTTCTTTAAAGGCATGAAATCATTATGGGAATTCTTTTTAAAAATATAACTTTCGATTTGAATCTTGGAGAAACTTGTTCCTATAACTTTCCTTGGGAGGAGAAGAACGATTAGTTTTAGTAGATGGTGGAAAGAGGGAGAATAAATTGGATGATAGTGGTACTTTTTAAAGAATGGAAACGAGTAGGGATAGTTTTGAGAGCTTGAAATCTTAAAGAAATTTCACAAGACCTCTTGGGTTTTGTAACACAACTTTTTACCAATTTGGGCGTAAAACTTGGAATTTGGTAGATAGATATGCCTTGTAGGTAATTTTTTAATGAGCTAAGGCAAGTTAGATTTGGATAATGTATGTGATAGGAACAATACTTTAAGTGACCAAAGGTTTGTTGCCAAGTTGAACTTTCTACCTTTATGAAACCTTTTCGCATTTTGTAGCACAACTTTTTACCGATTTGGGTGCAGAGCTTGGAATTTGGTAAACAACTACGCCTTGTAATTAGCTTTTTAATGAGCTAAGGAAAATTAGATTTGGATAACATATGTGATAGGAAAAATATTTTAAGTGACTAGAAGTCTGTTGCCAAATTGAGCATGGTGTTGAATCCTTAAAAACTAGTTTGAGTGGCTGACAATTTAACATAAAATTCTAGGATTTGGAGTGTTTGAGCTTAAAATATATATCTATCAATTCTAAATCATAAATGATGCATAGGAGGCAAACTATTTGGTTTCAACTACAAACGCAACTTAACATTAAAAAATACACTTTGCATTTTTTTTCATCGATAGCATATGTACCTCCGAGTATAATCACCTCATAGAACCGAGTGAGAGGGACAAAAAGTCACCTCATGATAAGTTAAATCCTGAACCTAATTTCTCACCATTGAAAAAAAAATTTAAAACTATTTTCGGGTCATAGATTGTTGACATAGAAGAATATGAGGAATGAAGATGTTCAAATGAAATTGGAGGTGGAAGAGGATAATAACTTTATGTAATAGCTACACATGACAACATTGAAGAAGAACTTGAACCTAATTTGGATAAGGTAATTGACAACATCCAAGTTGACCCTATTGAGTCTATTAAATTTATAATATCCATTGTAGAACCTACACAACTCGTAGTTATAGTTACAAAATCATCCCAACTTGTTTAACCTATTGTTGAACCTATACAAATAGAAAACCCATAGTTTTATAGATTCCAACTTGTCTTAGTTTTTAATCATTCTACAAAAAACTTGAGATAAATTAGTATGTTTTTAAAACAAGTTGTTCAAAATGCCACAACTTAGTCAGGGACATTGTAATAACTTTCAAACCTTAGAATTGAGTTTGAACAAGTAAAAAAAACCATGTTTAAAACCCAAAACTCCCTGCAAACCTATAGCCTAAAATTAAAGACAATGCAAAAAATTATGAAAAATCGTGACAAATAACCGGTCATAATCAAAGGGCAAATGAATAGAATTTAGCATCAGAACAAAAACTTGTCCAATAAGTTGAAAGAGGTAGAATAGGATATTAGGAAAACTAAGAACCTACAACAAGAATATATGTTGAGTTCAATAAGCTCAACTAGAAAACCCACAACAATTTGAAGTGTTTCTAAGGTTATTTAGAATGAATGATGCAAGACTACACCAAAATGGAGGAGTCTAGTATGCAACAACTGAATAACATAACTAGTTTGGAACAAACATGTCAAAACTTTAAAAAGTAATAGGTTGCCCACATAGAGTTTGAAAATGAAAAACAAAGTTTAACTACCCAAATCTAGTACTGGAAATGTTAGTATGAAACAACCAAGGTACAATTGAATAAACCCAACCCCATTATACATGTTAAGATAAATAATAGGTTGAAAGAGTTTGAAGAGTTATTACTGGACAATACATTATTCAAAGTGTAGAATCAAGCCTTGGGAGATAGAAACCCCAAGTGGAAGGAGTGGTGGCAAATTGTTCAAGAGTTCATAAAGGAGTAGATTTGAGAAAATATGGAATTAGCCCATTTTGATGAACAAAGTTATAAACTTGAGTTGCACACATACTGAACCACTTTCCTTGATTTCAAGTAGGAACTTCTTAATTTCATATTTATGGATATTGGAATTAGTTGCAAAGTTCTAGCAAAGCCATCTATGGTACAACCTATTGCCATTACCAAAGCAATTAGCCCATTAAGGGGTGGAATAAGTTTAGAGATCATACCCTTACATGTTCGAACTTTTTCCATATTTGTTTAGGTTGCCACTATTACTAATGAACATGTGAGAGATAGTGAAAAATCCGTTAAAAAACATGTTGAACTTGTTAATCCTAATTCATTCATTGTATTAAATAGTATAGTAAAATATTTGGAATTCTTTTTTACTAGTTTACTTCTGACCCCACACTAAATAGGTATGGGTCAAAAGATTACTCTAATTTCAAGTACCCTACATGCCTTAAA
>Ga0209208_10008465_pt1 | contig 13708 bp, 16 predicted proteins | sample S1TSphfallax_3_FD_187694 | JGI IMG/M metagenome (GOLD analysis project Ga0209208, IMG submission 187694) | Host-associated microbial communities from peat moss isolated from Minnesota, USA - S1T2_Fd - Sphagnum fallax MG (SPAdes) (version 2) | ecosystem: Host-associated > Plants > Peat moss >...
ATGGTCTCTAGTGTAAACAAGGCCAAAGGTGGAACCAGATATTAACTCAGCTGAGGTTCATCCACAGCGAGTCATTACGGGCATCCAGCGCACGGGGTGCTGAGTCAGTCTGGTCGAGGATTTAGGTTTGGGGAGCTTTTAGGGTTGGGGCGATGGGGGTAGAGACAGAGACAGAGAGACAGGGAAAACAGGAGGGTTTAGAGGTCGGGAGGTTTTAGGGGTTTGGGCGATGGGGGTAGAGAGAGACGGGGAGAAGACGAGTAGTGCATCCGCAGAGACGGACGCGCAGAGGTCGTCCGGTCTTTTGCCCCTACAAAGGGGACCAGCAAGGGCAGTAGAGGTGGAGAGGCATGAAGTTGGTGGCAGGTTCATACGAGAGGTTTTTGTGGGGTTGGGAAGTGAAGGAGAAGAAGAAGCAGTTGGAGTGGGCATTCTCCTACCCGGCGCATCTGGGAGCCATCAAGTGTATCGCGTCGTGTGGCTCCGTGGTGGCCACAGGGGGAGCTGATGATACCATTAAGGTATTTGACCTCAATGCGCAGAAAGATATGGGGTCGCTGTACAAGCATGAGGGAGCCGTGACTTGCCTCCAATTCCACGGGCCCAGAGGAGCCGGTGGTGCTCCAGTTAGCAATCACCCAACACATCTCTTAAGTGGCTCCGAGGATGGTTCCATTTTCATCTGGGATACCGATTCTTGGATCCATCTCAAGACGATGCGGAGCAAGAAGGACTCTAAGGGTGCCGTCAATGACCTGTCCATCCATCCCACGGGGATGATGGCTTTGTCGGTAGACAGAGACAGGCACTTGAAGATGTGGAATTTGATGAGCGGCAGGTGCAGCTTTACTTTGAAGCTGCGGTCTGAAGCCTCCATTGTCAAGTTTGCGCCACAGGAGGGGGGTTCTTACTCCATGGTGAGAGACGCAGTCGTAGAGGTTCGAGATGCAGAGAGCGGCACTGTTCTTCATCCTCTAGAGCATGAAAAACGTGTTCTCTGTCTTGCTCAACAACTGGTAAGCCATCTCTTGCTTCTTCCTTCTTCCCCCTCTTCCCTCACCCTTCCCTACATGGTGTCCTTTTCAGGGTTTAGGGTTTTGTGGTAGAATGTCTGGAATTCTTCAAGTGGAACTTTGAATTTTCTTTCAGACACAGACAAAAAAAGGTTTGATGACCTTCTGTCTTTGATCACAGCATGCCTGCATGCAACCCTCCTATGTGGCAATTTCCTTTCCACTCACTTGTTTCTAGTTCTGCTCATCCTTCCGTATCTGGTGTCCTTTTTTTCAGGGTTTAGGGTTTAGTGGTAGAATTTCCAGGATTGAAGTTTGAATAGTGGGAAGTTTGAATATTCTTTCAGACTCATGCAAAAAAGGTTTGATGACCTCCTGTGTGTGATCACAGCATGCCTGCATGCAACCCTCCTATGGGGCAATTTCCCTTCCACTTGCTTGTCTACAGTTCTGCATATGCCCACATTTAGTGGAAGAGAATACAGAACAGGTCTTCAAAAGGAGTGGGTCTGAAAAGTCATGACAAGTATTCAGATGCTTTGGGGGATTGTTAGCTTGTGCCCTGCTCAGATTCAGCTCTGGAGTCATCGTCCTTGGCCACATAAAACTCTCTCTTTAATCCAGTAGTTCTGCCTCTGCACCTGTAATTGATGCAGAGTGTGGTTTGATCAGTTTTAGGGGTTTTCCAGATGAATGACATTTTGTTCTCCATAGAACTTAGTCAGGGGTCTGTTTTTGTGGAGCCAGGAAGCTTATCACTCATGTAAACTTCACCAAGAAAAATGGGTCCAACACTAGTGAGTGACTTTTGGGGTGTGTTTCTTTCTCAGGACCATTTATTGATTACAGGTGGCGAGGACTCAGTAGTGAGGGCATGGGACACACGCACAGGAAAGCAGGCATGGTCCATTGCAAATGCTCACACAAACAGGATTCGTGGTCTTGCAATTGTGGGATCCAATTTGGGGTCAGATGAGCACTCTAGCGGGTTGTATGATTTGATATCTTCAGCTTCATCAGATGGGATGGTGCGGGTGTGGGATTCTCGCATGGTGGACACACCAACTCCTGCCCCAATTATGGAAGCTGAGACAAAAGCACGCCTCACTTGCCTTGTGAGCTGTGGGGTTTCCAGGAGTATGTCACACTGTCCCTGTCCAAGCAACTGAGGAAGTTTTGAAGTTTTTCACATCTCACATGAGCTGTCCCCAGATCTTAGTGTAATTGCACACTGTTAGTCCTGAAGACAAACTTTCATGATGAACCATACCACAAGACTATGCTTATAGATTGATTATGAATAATCACACAATCTGCCTGAAAATGGCTGTCTGCATTTGTCTTCATTTTGCGACTATTTGTTGGTGTCTCAACACCAAATCAAATCTGCCAATAGGAGAAATGCCAAAGGTGGGAGGTATGTCTTTGTTAGAGTGTTTCTGATGGTAAAATGGTGTTTTCATCTCAGAATCTCGACTATCTCCAACCAAGACGCTTGAAGAAAAGCTAGGTGTTGGAGAAGAGAAGCTGTCAACTGCAGATGTCAAACTTGGATCCAAGCCAAAAAGGAAGAAAAAAGTCAAGCCATCAGAGGATGATGGCGGCCACCTCAAAAAAGTTGCAGAGGGACGTCCTCCAAAACGAGCCAAGCTCAATGTCCAAGGAAAGGCAAGGGGATTTTCACAGTTGCTGACAAAGAGTCAAGGGATGAAGAGGAAAGCTTCACACATTCCAGAAAGTGTAAATGCAAGGGACAAGGATGATTTAAAACGGCAGAAACCAACATCAAAACAAAGCCCTGGAACTGAAGTGAGGAAGTCATCAGGTGGAGGAAAAGGAGTCAACACTGAGCGGGAAAAAAGGAGGAAAGTACGGAAATGAGGTGCAATCACAGAGTACAGGTGGAGTAGTGCTGAAGATAAGTACAATAACCCTGTGGTCTTCATAGGACACAAGTGATTTAGGTCAGCTTCTTTTCATTTTTGTTCACAAGGATAGCATTTTGTCATTGATCGGACGTACTGCAATTCATCAATCTACTCCATTGAATGTAGTCTGATCAAAAGAGTGATGAACACTTAATGTCAACAGCCTTTTTTGAAGGAAAAGTCAGATTGAGGAGCATTGTTCTAGGCATGGTCAGAACATTGGAGCAGGTTTGGTTGTACAAAGTAGGCCCTTCCTGTATAAATCTTAGCATCCTTGTAGCACACAACTTTATGAAAAAGGCATAGGTTATAAGTGGGATACCTAGTGGTTGAGAGACTTACAAGTTTTCTCCAGTGGTGTCACTAGAGAGCTTGTCAAGTTGGAGAAACAAGTGATTTGAGAAATTCAGTTCAGCATTTTGGAGGGCTGTGTGGTATTGGAATGGAGCAATGATTCAGATGAAAGATGAAAGATTTCAACAGAAAGCGAGCTTAGGTGTTGACTAATATTTAAGCAGATTTAGTTCATGCCTAATATTTTCTTGGGTGGAAAGGATTTTTAGACAGTCCAAATGTACACATATGGACCAACAATTTTTTGTAAACATTCTCCGCATGTAATGCATGGAAGAAAATCTCTGCTAACGTTCATCTTTCCTGCATACTTGATGACCTTATAATCAGAAACCATAAAGCAAAATTACTGACCAACAAGCAACTCGTTGCCTAATTGCTTTGCCCCTTCATTATGACAAGGTCAGAAAATGTCAATAGAAAATGTTTGATGAAGTTCCTGAAAAATGAACTCACAGTTCACAGTAACACCAGGTGAACAGTTCTCAGAATGTGGAGCCAAAGAAACTTTGCATTGCTCTCTTGACAAGCAAAAGGAGAGGACCGGCCTATCATTTTACTGAGAGGATTCATGGATGTGGAAAGCCAAAGAGACTGACACATGATGCAGTAGGTGTACATAAGCACCTGAAAACCAATGCTGTTTTTTCTAGTGTATACAGAGGATCGCTTATGAAACACAAGAAGCTGGTGCGCTTTATTTTCCCATGATAACTGTGCAGGCATTAGGGTCTTCATAAAGCCCACTGGCTTTTTTCCCATGATATCTGGCAGGTATCATGAGAAAAAAAGCCCATGGACCGAGGCTTTATGGAAATTGGGGACTCCCTTGACTCCTACCTCAGGGTCCCTAATTTCTGGTAAAAGCCCCAGCCTACAAGAAAACCCTTAAAGCAACTGCACTTCTGTACAAAACCCTCAACCCTAAAACCGGACCGTGTTTCTTGTTACATGCGTGGGAAAGAAATAAGCTACGAATGCATGGGTTGCATGATCATGGATCTCGTGGGTGGAGACGATGATGATGATGATGATGCTGGTGTGCCAAGATCCGCTCGCACAAGATGCCGGAACAATCCCCTGTTGAAGGAGTTTTTAATTCTTGGAAGGTTTGCGGGTCTTGCGGTGGTCATTGTTGTGGAGAATAGCAATGATTCTAGCGTGGACAGACAGTTTCAAGGTGGAGATCATGGGGATAACCCTGTTGTCTACTGCTGGGAGTAGTCTTCAAGAGAGGAGTTGCAAAACTCATGGCCGCATTGCTACCCAAGAAGGAGCTGGAGCTGAGAAGCCTGGTAGACAGAAGAGAATCACGAGCTCAATGGTCAGAGATGATCATTCAACGGAGATTAGAGAAAAATCAGACTTTACCAGGAGCTCCAAGGCCTTCACAGCAACGGTGCCGCATTCTGTACACGCATCATGTGCAGCGTATTGTAGCGTAGGAGTGATCATCCTGTTGCTTCTTCATTTCACATGCTTCGCAAGATTGGACACGGCACTACTTTCATCGCGCACCCATGATGATACCTCGAGTCCTTCTGAATCTCTGCGTCCCCAGCGAGTTGTACGTTCATCTCCAGTCGTTTCTAGACACCAAGAGTTCAACAGAAAAACACTCGTGCCTTTGGTTTCCTTGGAGAAGCCAGCAGTTGCTGCTTCTCAAGAACTTGTTCAGTCCAGTACTGGCACAGGAGGAAAAGCAGAAGACTATGATCACATGATCTGCAGAGGGAAACACATCTACATACACAATCTACCACCTGAGTTCAACTACAATCTCGTTGCAAGATGTCGATACGGCATCACCAGCCGGCTCATCAACTTCTGTCCGCATACAAGCAACGACGGCCTTGGTATGAATTTGGACTCCAAGAAACAACGTCCTCCTCGCAACAGATCTGGTTCGGCGATTGCTGCTGCTGCTGCTGCTGTGGACGACGCTTTCAGACATGGGTGGTACAAGACAGATCCCTACATGTTGGAGTTTATCTTCCATTCTCGATTGCAAACCTACCCCTGTCGAACGTCCAATGCTTCCATGGCGGATGCCTTCTTCATTCCTTACTACGCAAGATTGGATGCCCTTCGATACTTGTACAATACGACGGTACGTAAATGTTTTGCCTCTGCACTTAACAATGCTCACCTTTTCTCATTGAAACGCGCAAATGTCATGTCTCTTGTCCACATGCCACATTTTTAGGTGCCGAAATTTCGGATCTACGCGACACTTTTTTGCCCTTTTTTTTCACTGGCTTAAGATTCATTTTAGATGCCTTTGAGTTGGTCGCATTCTGAGGAAATGCTCTTGGAAGTCACCATATATTCGAGTTATCCGTAAAGTCATGCCCTGTTGGGCCTGAGTTGCATCCCTCATTTGATGCTTCATTCCCCTCCTGGCTGGCTGTTGTCCGCGAAGTTATGAAATTCTATTAAATCAAGGTATGAAATACTGAGACTCAGCATTAAATGCACCAAGCTCCAGAACATTTATAAGTACAGAACACATAGCAGCAGCAGTGATGCGTTCAGAAAAAACAAAACAAAAAAACAGAGAGAGAATCCCCTGCGCCTGCATCCCTCACCTCTCCCATGCACATCTGTGTCGCTTCGCTCGTCATAGTGAACCTTCGCGTATGATCTCTTGACATCGCTGCTAGTGCGGGCGGGGAGCTTGAACAGCAACAGGCTGAGACACATGGCAAAAAGCTGGTGGAATGGTTGAAAGAGAACGCCGGAGACGAGTGGAGGCGTAACGGAGGCTGCGATCATTTCATGGTTCTCGGAAGAACAACATCGTGGGATTTTGATGTAGTGAGCGATGGCGTTGTTGAATCCTGGGGCACGGGGATCCTTTCTTTGCCCCGCATGAAGAATGTGACTACTGTTTTGCTGGAGAGAAAACCATGGCTGGAGAATGAGCAAGCCGTGCCGTATCCCACCTCGTTCCATCCTTCTTCTGTCCTTGAGCTGTACCGCTGGTTGGCCAAGGTCCGCAGCGTGGAACGAAGGTCTTTGTTTGCATTTGCAGGTAAAGCTTTTGAACCCTAAAACCACACATTATTTGTTGTTCTAACTGTCCTCCCAAAGTCTTCCCTCTTTGCAAGCCTGGTCTCTCCTTACAAGCAAACCACTCTTGTACCAGACCAAACACTATAACTAGTCTCAAGTTTCAACACAAGCCCAAATATCATCTTTCAAAAATCCTCATATAAGAATAAACCTATTATTACCTAGGGGCCAAAATCCTTCAAGCTACTATACTCTATAATGAATCTAAACACAATATCCTTGCCTTGGTAGGCAAGGCCAATAAACCCCTTTGAGATTTTGCAGGGAGAAGAAAGGTTGTGAGAGTGCTGACAGAAACATGACCGAAGGGCTGCACTTCTGCAACCAAAAATAATTGAGCCATGCAGCTATCCAACTCTTGATCATTGCAGTCACTCTCTTGGTTCTATTGAAAATTTGATGAAGTTGATCATCTGCAGGAGTAGTTTTATATGAGAGTCCTGGCCATACATTTTGACAGTTCTCTTCTTTATTATTACCATCATGAAAGTCAGATGGTCTTTGTTGCCAGCTCTTTTTCAAACGCTTATGCAACTTTCATTGAAGACCTAAGGCTTGTTGTCCTTTCTCTTTGCAGGTGCAACACGAGCTCATCTGAAAGACAGTATACGTAGCAGGTTGCTGCAGCAGTGCTCTGAATCAGTGGCCTGTAGCTTGATCAATTGTCACCAGCTCCAGTGCAGCACCCATAATCCAAAACCCATCATGAATGTCTTCTTGCGATCCAAGTTTTGTCTTCAACCAAGGGGTGATATTCCCACAGGCCGCTTGACCTTTGATGGCATGATTGCTGGTTGCATTCCAGTGTTCTTCCATGAGCACTCTGCATACACACAATATACTTTGCATTTCCCATCTGATAGAAAAAGGTAAACAGCTATGAATCTTCTCTTCTTCCTGTGCATGTACAGTTTACTTCTAAGCTATCTGGCTTTCCTTGCCTGCAAAATATTATGCACTTGGTTTGGCATGATGCGTATGGGGCATTTACAGAGCTTTTTCATATTTGATGGGTAACTCTGGGCAGACAGAATATAAAGACATAAGTGATGAGACTGAAATCTTTGTATATCTACAAATGATGTGCAGCTACTCTGTGTACATTTCTGAGGAGCAGATCACATTGGGAACATCCATAGAAGCTGAGCTTCTCAAATTCTCGGAGGATAAAATTGAACAGATGCGTGAAACCATAGTTTCTTTCATTCCCAAACTGCTCTATGCAAGGCATTCACATGCAGCAGGATTCCAAAGTGTGCAGGGAGATGCATTTGACACAACTTTAGAAGGAGTTCTTCAGAAAGTCGCAAGATACAAGGAACAATTGAACCTGTCATAATATGCAGGAGCAGGAAGTTCCAAGTGTATTTCAAGATTAACCCAATAAATGTCATCTGCATCATGAGATGGGTTGTATCAAATGCCAATTGGTGCAGGACATATCACCACCCGATCTCAATATTCAACAGATCTTAAGGTAAAAACATGGCTTGTCCCTAGAACAGTGCAGTTTTGAAACATATTCCACCAATGTGAGAGAAAATTGAAATTCACCAACAAGCTCATTCCAGAAGCAGCCTAGCCCCCAACAACACATCTGAAATCAACTGAGTGGAAAAGAACAACACCTCATCTGGACCTCAGAATTTGCATTCATAAAAATACTGCAGCCAAAAATGCTCAGCTCAGGGCAAGCCTGAGGCAAGATGATCCAACTCTGCTTTCTTTTTACAGTTAAGGTTGACAACACAATCTACAAGGTCTGGAAGTGCTTTAAGAACTAAAGTTGTGCACAAATGAATTGTTGGACCAACTCAAACCAGACAGAAGAATTATACCGCCATGTTGATAATGCTCCCAACCTGGACACCAATCCTCCCGATCCCTCAATCCATGCCATGTACACATTGTTGTGTACAATAGTTCCCCCCCTCCTTACAATCCTCAGCTCTACAAACAGAGCTTGAATGTGATACCTTTGTCTCAGGGTGGATCAAATGAGAGGGATGTTACAATCACTTCCAGTATGTGATTGTTTTCAACAAGACACATACATCCTTTACCAGGAATATCTGGCATCTAGAGTGCCAGCTTATGACCCAGATGTGGAGACAAATGTACCACTTCCCCCTCTGGAGTCCCAAAGGTCAATCTTGAACATCTTTGGAAATTCAGTTGTTGCATACAGAGAAGATATGCAATTCCTGTTGTCCACAGCTGGTGAACTGCTGCATTCTTGCACTCAAATTCCATGGCCCCATTACTTGTTTTAAGTGCAAAGTAGCGGCGCTCCTCACTGTTCTCCAGCAGACTTCTACCTGGCCAGCCTGGTATGTCTGGATTTACTTGTAATAACATACCTGCAGCAAGAAGCTCTTCTGAGTGTCTGACAATAATACTACATGCATCTTGTTTTTAAGCACCATACCCCATAAAGCATAACCAAGTCTCGGAGCAGAAGATATCTATATCTCATACAGCAATAATTCTCAACAGAGACTTACTTTTCTTGTTTTTCTTATAAAGGCCACCCATGTGCTTGCTTTGTACCTTCACTGTCACCTGATAGGCCCCAATACCATATAAGAGAGTGGGTCCATACTATTTCCATCTATAACCCCTGGTGTCACCAAGCTAAACTTCATGCTCTTGTAACATAGAGGGAATCAAAAAACAGGGACCAAAAATCCCAAGACTAACTGTAAACAAATCTGCTGTGGAGGGATGTTTTGACAAACACACTAATCTACTGTTCCACCCAGATGCATGATCTGATCATGGCTCATCAATTGGAGGGACAGAGCTTCATCAGTGACATGATCTCAGAGAGGACAGGAGTGGTACAGATTGATTTGAACATGTTTTGTCAGTCTTGTTGTAAAGACTATAGGACTTCAATGCCAAGAGCAAAGATCCCCTTTACCACCCAAGCAAAAACAAATAAAATCTGAAAGAAATTTACCTGGCCTAGTTTGTTGAGGTACACAAATAAAACTCTCCACTGCAATTCTCCTGGTCACATACAAACCAAGGGCTCCATCACACTCTACATTTCATATACAATACACATAGATTCAAAGAAAATGCCTATGTCCAGTTGACCACAGACTTAGAACAAACTTGTCACCAAGATCTCTGAAATGATGGTCTTGTCTGAAAAGCGACTCCCTTACCTTTTTTTGAGCGTTTGAGAAACTCTGCACCCCGTGCCAGACATTCTTGACAGCTCACGTCTGCTTCAACACCTTCTTCTATCAGCTCACCGCTAAAGCTAATAGATTGACAACTAGATCCCTGATCATAGGGTGTCACTGCTGCAAGGCTACAGGCATCCTTTGTTGTCCTTGCCTTGAGGGTTGTTGCACCTCTCAATGCTGCAAGCAAAGAAACTACAGAGTCAATTCTGGCAGGAAAGAACAACACCATTTGAACTGAGTTATCAAATAGATGTCACAGAATCCAATAGAGGCAAACAAACTCAATATAGTGGAAGGAATACATTGAAGACAGAACACCACTACAACAATTTCAATAAGAGGTCAAAATCAGTTGATGAGACACTCACCAGTGGCAGCTGCAGCTGTGAGAGTCATGATATCCCCACCAGTCCGCACATTGACAGCAGAGCTAACAATAGCAGCCAGATGCTCACGATTTGCACCCATACTCTCTGCTACCTTCACACATTGAGCAGCAACCAAAGCAGCAGCTGAAGCCACTGCCATGGATGTCTTGGACAATGAATCCTCTGAGGAAGATGCTGCTGTTGCAGCAGTAACTGCAGCAATTGCTGCTGCCACACCTGCAACTGTAACAGCTGCATGTATTTGTGCACTTTGAGAGCGATTTGCTTCTTTCCTCTTCTCTTTCAGGTCTTTGATCCAGCGCCCAATTGAGTTTCCCCTTAATGGTCTCTGGACCACGCTGAAGCTTCTCCAGAACTAGAAGAAATTCCATTCCAAGCCCCAGACACAAGTTTATCAGACATAGAACACACCAATCATGTTAATCAGGTTCCTGAATCAGCATACTCCTGAGTTCTTGCACTTCTGTAGAAGTTCAAAATAAGTCTTCCTAATCGGCTCCTATGCAGATCAAATCACACGAAATGTTTCAGATGAGAGCACACAACAAGAGAACAAGAGATAGATGCTAAGTATGCATACCCCACCAATCTACCATTTGTTGACTAATCAACATGGACAGTTGGTGATAGTGGAAATCCTGCTAACAATTCTAGGGTTTTCTCTGACTTGGCAGCAACACTACTGTCAGAAGAGCACACTGAGATGGTACCACTGCTGTAACCTAATGCTCCTGATGCCACAACCATATTCTCACATACACTGATAGATATGGACAGCCAGTGATAGTGGAAATCCTGCAAACAATTCTAGGGTTTTCTCTGAGTGGGCTGCAACACCACTACTATCAGAAGAGAGCACTGAGATGGGTCCGTGGCTGTAACCTAATGCTCCTAATGCCACAACCATCTTCTTACATATACTGATAGATAAGGACAGTCAGTTATAGTGGAAATCCTGCAAACAATTCTAGGGTTTTCTCTGACTGGGCAGCACCACTACTATCAGAAGAGAGCACTGAGAGGGGTCCACTGCTGTAACCTAATTCTTGTAATGCCACAACCATCTTGTCACATACACTGATAGATCTCTTCACAACAATCCCAATTTTCCTTAGTCTTTTGTCAATTGGTTGTCATGAGAATCTGTGAAGCAAAATGATCAGCTAGATAGTGAGAAAGGAAAAGGGTCAGGGGCAAAATCGGAAAAAGTTACATACCCTGTAGTTTTCCATTGGGTGAGGAGAATGGGGAGTGTTGGCCAAACCCAATGGTCCACTGCTGTGCGAATTTCTCCGTGAAGTGACTGGAGAAAGCTCCTGCTACCACCGCAGAGCATATACCCCCAAATCACACACCTATGTCCCAGAATCAGACCCAAGGACGAAGAAGACCGCCATGCATGCTTGGCGCATGCAAACGGAAAAATGCAATAGCATCTAAACCCTAAACCCTAAACTCCGCTGAACCATAGATTGTCTTCTTGTGAGAAGAAAAGGGTGGTGGAAACTTACAGCTCCAGGAGTCATAATGCGCTCCATCACTAACTGGGAAGTGATAGAGGAAGCGAATGTGAAGGGTACAGTTTGGAGAATAGGCTCATCAGCTTCGGTAGCAGTCGTCCTCACGTGTTGCTCCTGCTGATCACCTCCTCCTGTAAGCTGGGTTTTGGAAGCAAGAGCTCGAGCTATATCTAGAGACGAGATGCTCCATGAGCGAGACAAAAACTCCATGGGCTCTTGAGGAGTTTCTGGAGCTGGATAACATGGCAACAACATGGGGCAATCCTCCTCTATGTTCTCCAAAACCAGCTGCTGCTGCTGCTGCGACTGCAGGAGGCTCTTCTCTCTCAATCCAGCTCCAGGTTCCAGCAACAGATACAGCTGCTGCTCCCTACTCCTCCTCCTGCTCCGCCTCTCCTCCTGCTGCATAACTGGCACAACAGAATACAAACCATGTGTGCTACTCCTGCTTATACTTCCCATTGTTTCCTTGTGATCTTCCTCCTTCTCCCGTGTAGTCACAAGAAATCCTTTGTTAGGAGACTGTAGTCACGTAATGAAGACGTGGGAAGAAGTACCATATTAAGTGCAAGTGATGAATCCTTTGAGTGAAATTATTATCTAAAATACTAATGTACCAAAACCCTTCAAACTATCTAATAAGTATCAAAACCCATCAAATTAGGTCTCTACCTAGTAGGTATGTATCAAAGCCCCACCCATCAAATTATCTACCTAATGGGTATGTAATCAAAGCCCACCCATCAAATTAGGTCTCTACCTAATAGGTATGTATCAAAGCTCACCCATCAAATTAGGTATTAACCTAATAGGTATGTATCAAAGCTCACCCATCAAATTAAGTATCAACCTTATAGGTATGTATCAACGCTCACCCATCAAATTTGGTATCAACCTAATAGGTATGTATCAAAGCCCACCCATCAAATTAGGTATCTACCTAATAGGTATGTATCAAAGCTCACCCATCAAATAATCTACCTAATAGGTACATAATCAAAGCCCACCCATCAAATTTGGTATCAACCTAATAGGTATGTAATCAAAGCCCACCCATCAAATTAGGTATCAACCTAATAGGTGTGTATCAAAGCTCACCCATCAAATAATCTACCTAATAGGTATGTAATCAAAGCCCACCCATCAAATTAGGTATCTACTTAATAGGTATGTATCAAAGCCCACCCATCAAATTATCTACCTAATAGGTATGTAATCAAAGCCCACCCATCAAATTATCTACCTAATATGTATGCAAAGCCCACTCACCAAATTATCTACCTAATAATATGTAATCCAAAGCTCACCTATCAAATTATCTATCGAAGTCTACCCATCAAATTATCTAATATATATCAAGACTCATTAAATTACATTTTGACCCAAAATAAAAACATTTTTGAACTTTTGAAATTTTATTAAATCCATATCAGTGGTTAGTTAACAAAATAGATTATAAAATTTTGAGAAAAAAAAAAGTTACATGTTTTAATAATTGTGCGAAAATGTAAAAAAGATTATATAGAAAAACATTTGGCATTAAACTACCGAACTTCCTACACTAGTAATGTAACAAAACCCATGAAATTATCTCATATGTACCAAAACCAATTAAATTTTTTTTGCTTATGTGTAAAATTTGAGGGCAAATATGTAAAATTTAGAGTTGCCAAATAGGTAGTAATACTTTATAGATCAAGTATTTTTTTTGTATTTAAGGAGCCCGCGTTTCTTTTTCTTTTTCTTTTTTGTTTTTAATATGTATGCCATACTATTTCATCCATGTACATAGTTTTATTTCCATCCTTTGTTTGAGGATGCCTAGCCTAGCCCCTTGGTTATGGGAGTATTCCTATTTCCAAGCTTAAGAAGCCTAGGCTTTTCATGTATATCTTTCATTATAACCTTGGTTAGGGTTACATAGCTCAAGTTTTCTTTTTAAAACTCTAGTCAAGGTTAGATAGCCCGGGCTTCTTAACCTTGGCCATGGTTAAATAGCTTGGGCTTTTCAACCCTTGCCAAGGTTAAATAGCCTAGGTTTCTTAACCATGGCCAAGGTTAAATAGCTTGGGTTTTAAAACCCTTGTTAGAACTAGATATCATGGGCTATTTAACCCTGACCATGGTTAGATAGCTCAAGTTTTTAAAACCATGGACAAGGTTAAATAACTTGGGATTTCTAACCTTTGCTAGGACTAGGAAGCCTGAGCTTCTTAACCTTGACCAAGGTTT
>Ga0209208_10008466_pt1 | contig 13707 bp, 16 predicted proteins | sample S1TSphfallax_3_FD_187694 | JGI IMG/M metagenome (GOLD analysis project Ga0209208, IMG submission 187694) | Host-associated microbial communities from peat moss isolated from Minnesota, USA - S1T2_Fd - Sphagnum fallax MG (SPAdes) (version 2) | ecosystem: Host-associated > Plants > Peat moss >...
CTGGCCCTGGCCACTGGGCCAAACTCATCATGGCCTCTGGCCTATCAAAGCTAAAACGTACACCTTGTCTGGTCTCTGTACACACACAAAGCTCCTCGCTCCCTTCCTTCATCTCTCTCTCTCTCTGTGTCTCTCTGTGTGTCTGTGTGTGTGCTTGTCTTTCTTTCTGTCTTTGTGTCTGCGGTGGTTGTGTGTTGCGTTGTGTTGTGTTGTGTGAAGAAAAGTGCATTCTGTAAGGGCAAATACAAACGGCCGCAAGAACCTGCTAGCGGCTGTGGACGAAGAAAGGAAAGAGTGCGAGGCGAGGGAAAGGAGATTCCTTCATTCCAGCTGTGTCCATACTACTTTTACCATGGCGCAGAGCAACTGGGAGGCGGACAAAATGTAAGCTATTCCCCTTCTTTCTTCTTCCTCCCTCTTTGTTTGCTTGCTGTCTTTGAAAATTTCCTTGCCCTTTTTTTCTTTGTCCCCTTGGTTGGGCCTTTGTGCGGTAATCGGAGCTGCGGAAAAAACCTGGCCTCACCAGGAGGCAACGAGAGAGAGAGAGAGAGAGAGAGAGAGAGAGAGAGGAGCATCCGGGATGCCGAAGGTGGACGTGGCGTGGGATAGGGCGAGAGACCGCGTTTTGGAACTCGGGATGGTTTTGCAGTTCTTTTTGGATTTATGTCAAGGTTGCAAGTCTCGGAAGCTGACGAGCTTTAGTAGTAGTACTAGGGCATGCTTTTTTTCTTTTTTTCCTTTCGGAGCTCTGGAAATGTGACACTTAAGACGGACGAGCCATGGCTTTGGGCTTTAGATGGCTGGAGAAGAAAGAAGGAGCAGACTAGACTGTAGTTTTGCGAAAACTGACACTGGCCGGTGGTGATTTCAGAGGTGATTTTAGTACGGTAGCCTGGGTTTGCAACACTTTATTTGTGGTCACCGGTAGCATGGTTGAGCAGAAAGTGGATACTGTTTTGTTCCAGGAGTTGTCTTGGAAAGTGCTATTTAGCTTAAGGAGACTCGGGAGCAGGACAGGTGATACTTCCTGTTGTGAACTAGAGTCATATCAGAGTAATTTTGTTCCTGTCGAGAGATGGTCAAGATGTAGACCTTGTGTGGTTTTGAGCAAGTGGGATGCATTTGTCTCTTGGCTAAAAAGTTATGCTGAGTCTAACCTTTGGAGGTGGATGATACATATGTCAAATTGGATCGTGTGATTAGTATAGAGCATGTTGGCTGCATTCTGCCTTTGTTGCACAATAATGAAGGGGAAATGTGGAAAGGTCTTTTTGGAGTTGTGGGACTAGTTCAGGCTTGGCAGGCTTGTGATATATATATTGAAGCTTCAGGTTTCAAATGGTTGTGGGTGAGAAGGGGAGTAGGGCTATCTGGTGATATTTGTAGCAGGAAGTGTCCTGATCCTAGCTTGCAATTGACTGATGTCCATGGTCTAGTGAAATGCTTCTGGCTGCTTGGAGTGTTGTAGTCTGAGTCAGTGGATTGGGGGTTTGATGAATGGAGTAGGATGCATTCTGCCCTTTTGATATAAGCACAGAATGGGGGCCATTCATGTTATGCATTGGGAGTTTGAAACAGAAATATAGGGTCTGGAGTATTGTATGGGACCACAGAGAAATTTCTAATGTGTCCTGCTGGTGTGCTTAGTGAATATGACCTTGAGGAAGTTCTTTGAGCAGAAAGGGGAAGTCTTGGTTTAGACCATGCAACAACTCTATGCATATTTTCTTCTAAGCCTTGGGAGTGGTTATCCCTTACATTCAGTAGAAAAGCTTTTTTTCTGTGTTTTGGAACTGGAATCTTTCAAGAAATTAAGTCAGAGAAGGTCTAAGGAAGGTGTATCAAAAGGGTGTGAGGACACAGATGCATCTTGGTGTTGCTTACTTGAAGCATCCAATGTGTATTTAATATGAGTTTTGAGTTTGGGGTGCAGGCTGGATGTGTATATCTATGACTACCTTGTGAAGAGGAATCTTCAGCTGTCAGCTAAGGCTTTCTTGAATGAAGGCAAAGTGTCATCAGATCCAGTTGGTATGTTTCATCCTCCCTTATATGGTTGTATGCTCAATTTTCTAGCAATGGCTTTGCACTAACAGGTTAGTGTCTGGTGTTGCAGCTATTGATGCCCCTGGTGGTTTCTTATTTGAGTGGTGGTCAGTCTTCTGGGATATTTTCATTGCCCGCACCAATGAGAAGCATTCAGAGGTGGCAGCCTCATACATTGAGGTGAGAGAACCTTAGTATCAACCTGGAGTGTTTCCGATGGTCAGCAACAGTTCGACAGTAACTGTCCATGCAGTGATCAAAGATAATTTAGACAATGCCTTTGATGTCATCAGTGAGAAACCGAGTCCATCATTAGCTAAAAATGGATGCAACAAAGATAATGAATGTAGACGGTCCCTTTTCTGAGCTCTACTTGTTTTCCAAACCAACTGTGGGATTTTTGATTAGTGTTGTCTCAAGATTTGTGGAGATTCCCTATGCAGGAAATGATTGTCAAGTTCTCTAACCAATGACTTTGCCTGAGCTGCTTGACCACCCTCATTCTAGACACATCAGTGACTTGGGACATGATAATTGGTTGAATGTCATCCTTGCAGACACAACAACTGAAAGCTCGAGAGCAGCAGCAGCAGCAACAACAACAACACCAGCAGCAGCAGCAACAGCAGCAGCAACAACAACACCAGCAGCAGCAGCAGCAACAACAGCAACAACACCAGCAGCACCAGCAGCAACAGCATCAGCATCAGCAGCATCAGCAGCATCAGCAACAACAACAACAGCAACAGCAGCAACAGCAACAACAGCAACAGCTGATGCAGCTCCAAATGCTGCAACGTCATCAACAACAGCAGCAGCAACAGAGAAGAGAAGCCACTCATCTTTTGAATGGTACTGCAAATGGCATTGGTGCTGATGCTATTCTCCGACAGCCTACGGCAAATGCAATGGCAACCAAGATATATGAGGAACGACTAAAGCATCCCCAGCAAAGAGATGCACTTGATGAAACAGCAATGAAGGTATTTTAAGCATGTATTTTTGGTGAGAGATAGCAGGCTGAGTAGTGCATGCAGAGCTACTTGATTTAGCCCTTGCAATTGTGTTTTGTGAGATTGCATTGGTGCAAGATGCTATGATGGATAAGGCTTAGAGAAGCTGATAGGCCAACATTCATGAACCATCACCAGTGATCAAGTCAAGATGGTTGTAAAATTAGTGATTTCAATGGATCACGTCCCAGTACATGGTCTTCAAACTGCTGAGTTAACTTCACAACCAGCAGTATGGAATGCAGGATATAATTGAACTGCATGTTTTTCAGCTTGTGCTGCAACTCTATCTTTCATTGTGGTGAGGATATCCCTCTTGTTTTTGCTTATGTTGGGTGTTTGAAGTTCTGTTTTGTTGGATGACTGTGTTTTTGCAGAGGTACAGATGTCAACAACCAATCAACTAAACATTGAAGGCTGCATCCCTGTACTAATTTTGTATGAATGCTATGAAGCTGTGCATTTGACTATGCAGTTCAGACTTCCAAACTTGAGATGACAGAGCATTTGGGGAGAATGTGGTATCACCTCCTTCAGCAAGGAGATGAACTGAAAGATCCAGTATTCATTTAACATGTTTGTATTGTATAAACAAGTCTAGGAGTACAAACTGTGATAAGAGATATTTTCCCAACTGCAGTCATCATGGTAGATATAAGATTAAACTTCTTAGAGCAAATGGCCCAAGCAAAGGAAATAATCTGATGCATGCAATTTGGGTACCTAGCGATTCACAGAGATCAGAACAATATGGCAGTTGTGATCACGGGACAATTCGTTGTCAGCAGCATAGGATGTGACCTCTACCAGTTGTTTAGAGATTTGATACCCCTCTTGCTGTGAGAAATTTCTTTTGCTGACCACATTGCTCTTTGTCATAAGCAGACCGTTGCTGCATGGTAGTACTGCTAATGCAACAACTTTGCAACAGGCACAATCTCGCTCACAGCAGATGGTGGTAAACTCTCAGGTACCCTTCTTGCATGTATATTTAGCTTGTTTTCTGGCCTTTTTTGTAGCTTTCTTATTGCTAATGTGGGTGTGGTGATTCAGGATAACAAGAACGATGTTTTGAACCAAAGGTCTCCAGCTCCAGAATCTGCCATGTTTGGTGTTCCAGGGGTGGGACATTCCAAACCTGCCCTTCTAAGCCCAGGTGCGTTCATGTAATTCTCTGTCTAGAAATGGAATATCAATATAACTTATGTGAAGCATTTCACCTTGTCATGCCTACCATGAATAATCTGTTTACATTGTTGCAGGTGTGAATCAATCAGGGAATTCTGTGCCTTTGAAAGGGTGGCCACTTACGGTGAGTCTCATTGAACTTGAGGATTTTTTACGTAGAGATCTACTGAGCATTTCTGGTGATGAAGCCCTGTAAACTAGACCCTTGGTTTGATGATGATCAATTAGGCTTGCTCTCCTCTTTCATGAGAGCTTCCAAATTTAATGGGTTTGCCAAGCACAAAGGAAAGCAAGATAGCTGGTCACATCATTGGAAAGATCTTTTTGTATCACTCTGGGTTACTGATGGGGGACTTCCTGACAGGAGATATTTAGTGCATTGATTTGACCATTGTCAAAAAGTAACAAGATCAGTATCCTAAGGTAGTTGATGTATTTTTACAAGGAATAGGATTGGATTTCACTCACTTAACAATGAAGCTCACCCTCACAAGCTTGTTGCAGCTTGAATAAGGGTACTATTGGCTGTTTTGATTGGCTGTGCTTCTTGAGGGCTAGCTGAGGTCATGAGTCATGACCTAGAATTCCCCCATTGCTTCTGGAAATGCAACAAAAACTCAGGATGTAGATTTTTGTTTACCAATATGCACCAACTATTGGGAGCTGATGAAATCAGTAGGGAGTAATGGCAGCTAGTCACTGGCATTCATGATGCAGGTGATGGTGTGATACTATGTAAGTGACACTGAGAAGGTTATGACTGCATTCATTCCTGTTTGTTTTGGTTTGGCTGGAAGTGACACTAGTTAGTTGTGATATGTTTTTGGTGGATTTTTCTCTGCACTCATGGTGTGCTCTGTCTGTCTGTGTGGTTATGCTTTAAAAACAGTGGCCCTCTGATTCAGCTTAAGTTTCTAGATTGCTGCACCCTCTATGTTGGCCTCTCTATGCCCTTGGCTTAGATGCTATTTTTCAGAGAGAAGCAATAATGGAATTGAAGCCTAGCCTCACAAGCTTGTTGCAGCTTGAATGAGGATACTATGGATTTTTTTATTAGGTATGTTTGCTGAGTGCTACCCAACATCATGATTGAGTCTTCCCAGTGCTTCTGGAAATGTGATGAAATTCAGGATGAAGATGTTTGGGTAATGGTTTGCCCAGATTTTGGGTGGGTTATTGTATGCTTATCTACGCCCACCATTGGCAGGAATGAAGTCAGTGGGTAGTCATGGCAGCTTGTCACTGCTATTTGTGATGAAGGTGACTTTGTGAATGACTCTCATAAGGTTATGACTGCGCTTATTGTCCTGTCACCTTGAAATTGTTATTGTGGAGATTTCTCTGCAATTTTAGATATATATAGTTGCTGCACATGACTATTAGTCTTTTTTGTGGCCATGTAATTAGTATCTGTCAGACAGGAGGTGATGGATTAACGGTCCAATCAGCTTAATTTCAGTGCTCAATATTTCATACATGTTGATTGTGACGTGTTGAAGAATATTGTCCCATTGTGCAAGGGTGAAGTGTTTGAATTGTCTTTGCTCATAAAGATATGCACCTATATCTTTATGATAGCAAGTTCCATTTTACTGCAGAATGTTTTGACTCGAAATCTATATTCTAATTTTTATGCTTGCTGTTTACAGCCTCTACTATGTGTTTTATTTTTTTTGGTGAGTGATGGGATTGCATGGATGCAGTGTCTATTATGCCATGCCATCCACATCACTTGAATTCTCTATTTTCACATTTCTTAGTAGCTGCCAATTTGTTGAGATGTAGCTTGGCATTTATTTGAGTAGTGATGTCTAGAATTGGTGGCATGTGGCAGGGCATTGATCAACTGCGGCCAGGGTTGGGAGTGTCCACACAAAAGTCTTTCTTACAGGCACCACAGCAGTACCCGCATTTTCAGATGCTGACCCCTCAACAACAGCAGCTTCTACTCCAAGCTCAGGCACAGGGAAGCATGTCTTCATCTGGCTCTCCTCTTCTTTCTAATTTGGATCCACGGCAGTTTCGAGTGCTTCTAGGTAGAAGTGGGTTAACAGGAAAGGACGGACAGTCAAATGGGAGCAGTGATGCGTCACAAGGTGTGGGGTCTCCCATGCAGTCTGCTTCTCCACTACCTCGTGTTCAAGATCAGGCACAAACAGAGCTCATGATGAAGGTAATCTTAGACTGTATGGAGCTCTCATGGAACATGGGGAGCCTGAATGATTGCTGACCAATTCTGAAGATCTTGTTTGGTGCTGACCTGCAACTGAAAGGTGACCAGAGAGGATTCTCTTTCTGTTGACTATCAGCTGTACTCTGGCATTTCTTTGTGTAGGAAGGTACTGGGAGTTTTAAAGGGATATGATTGTGTTGTGGCACAATCATAGCACATGTGAGCTTAGATGCTTTAGAGGGGTTATTATATCTCAAATTGTGTCATATTTGCCAAATTGGATGCTCATGTGAGCAACTTGGTGGGCTCCCATGCAGCTTGCACAAATGCAACAGCAGCAGCAGCAGCAGCAACAGCAGCAGGCAGGCAGTTCACAGCAGCAGCAGCAGCAGCAGCAGCAGCAACCTGCTGCAACACAACAGCAACAACAAGACAGATTGGGAGGAGTAGCTGTGGATATTTCAAACTCTTTCCGCAACAATGACCCTGTGTATGCTGGACTGGAACCCAGCCCTAGCACAAACAGCACTGGCACTGGCAAAGTACGCATGCTACTTATTTTGACATCTTTAGTGCCATCTTGTTTTGCACATCTATCCTGTCAAGATTAGGAGATGTGCTGTTTCTTGGGTTGAGATTTCAGGATCTGTTGCTAGATGTTGTCATGTTTTATGGAAATTCTGAGAATTCATATTCTAAAATGAACTGCCATCCATTGAGTGCACATGGACTTCTTTTTAAGTATACTGGTAGTGTTTCTTTCTGAATGTGCGTTTGTTTATGGTACCAAACATTAACTTCAGACCCTTGACTGCCAGTGCTGCATTAGCTTGGATCCATGCACTTGAAAATGAAAATTTGAATGCCATTTATTGTTTAGCAACCTTATGTGAAGGATGTGTGTGGGTATATGGGTGAAAAAGGCTGCTGCCAAGGGTGTCCCTGGTGTGAGAAAGAGAAAGCAGCCTACAAATTCATCAGGCCCTGCAAACAGCACAGGAACTGCCAACACTGCAGGTCCTTCTCCAAATTCAGCTCCGTCCACTCCATCTACTCATACACCTGGGGATGTGATGTCCATGGCTGGAGCCCTGCAGCATAGTGGCAGCATTTCAAAGCCTTTACTCATGTATGGGGCAGATGGAACTGCAACATTGGGATCGCCATCAAATCAGCTGGTAACAATATGTCTCCTCTGCTTTTTGGAAATTCACAGACCATTTGATCATTCCAGCTTGTCTGAAGTTGCTTATGGATGACTCCATACAGCTTGTGCTCTGGCCACGAAGAAGGCTAAGATATGACTTTTGAATGTCAGGCTGATATGGACAGATTTGGTGAAGACGGGTCACTGGATGACAATGTGGAGTCTTTTTTGTCTCATGAAGAAGCAGACCCTCGTGAGTCTCTGTTTGGGAACAGCAAACGCAGTCCAGCTGGACATAGTATGGATGTCTCTAAAGGTGCTCATTCTTTTGCAAGTCCTTTCTAGCTTGGTACTGTTGAAAATTGTTGATGACTCATACCTGTCAACTGGAAATGTTTGAGTTGAAAGTATTGGTTGGTCTTGTACACATTCTGACCATAATTTAGTGTTGTATTTGTCATGATAGGATTCTCGTTCAATGAGGTGGGCTGTCTGCGGGCCAGTACCAGTAAAGTAGTGTGCTGCCACTTTTCATCAGATGGAAAGTTGTTGGCTAGTGCAGGCCATGATAAGAAGGTAATAGACTATTTCTGTGATGTTGGCCGATGGGCTCCAAAGGCTGTTGCTCATCTGTGTCCATTATGTTTACAAAGCCACCTCCATCACTCATCTACATTTGATCACAGGGCCCAATATGCTCACCAGTCCTGGTATGTTTGGGGGCCTTTAACAGGCTGTTTTGTGGAATATGGATACACTAAAGCTGAAAAATTCCCTTGAAGAGCACTCTTTGCTGATAACGGATGTGAGGTTCAGTCCAAATTCAACACGGTTGGCAACGTCATCCTTTGATAAGACTGTCCGTGTGTGGGATGCAGAGAATGTAAGTATAAACCTACATTATTGTGTATTCTGGAACTGTGTGTTGCTGTTTTATATCCTATGTCTGTTATTTTTGTAACATCAGGTTGAGTTGGAGGGTTTTAATGCTTGGATGCAGCCGAGCTATTCCTTGCGGACATTCACAGGCCATCAAACTTCAGTAATGTCCCTGGATTTTCACCCAGCCAATGAGGATCTCCTGTGCTCCTGTGATGGTGACAGTGAGATTCGGTACTGGAGTGTTAATCAGGGTATCTGTACCCGAGCATTTAAGGTGTGTTGCATACCTCTAGAAGTACAAATATGCAATTGGTGATGGACTATGCTGATCAAAACAATTTTAAAATAAAGGATTGTCAGTGTGCAAATTTATGAGGTTTTTTGAAACTCACTTTTCCCCAAAGTTTGTGTCAATGTCCTCCTCCTCTCAGTTTTCTTTTCTTTGTTGTTTTGTTGTGTTTTCCCCCCTTTCTGTCTTTATTCTTGAAGTTTTTTGCTATTCTGTCTCTTGAACTAGCCAGCACCATAGCTAAGTTTTCCTGTGACCACCAGTCTTGTGACAGAAACTCAGTACTCTGGTCAATGTTTGACATTTTTCTGCCCATTGCTGGGAACTGAGTCAGTGGGGATCTTAAGGTAGGTGGTCAATGCATACATGTTGGTGTTGAAGGTCCCTGAACATGCGTATGACTGGAGCTGTTGTTCAAACCACTCATGAATTCTATTTTGTGGTCTGGTTTTCTCTTTTCTTTTGTGTGGGGTTTCCTCCTTTTCATGGTTGCTGACGGTTTCTGGGTTTTTTCATCACATCTGAAATGCCTGGTTCCTTATTGGGGTCCCTTCCGAATTATTATCAGGTTGCCTTAAATCATAAGTATTGTGGAATTCTCAGTACTGACATTTATGATGTTCTTGATTGCAGGGTGGCATGACACAAACGAGGTTCCAGCCTCGCCAAGGAAGGTTACTTGCAGCTGCTGCAGAGAATGTAGTGTCCATCCTTGATGTGGAGTCAGAAACTTGTATTCATTCTTTGCAGGTATGTTAAATATCTCCAGGTGAAGAATTCGACTACCAGGGTGTATTAAGTTCTCCAATTGAATGTATACAATGTGTTTGTCAGTTGTGGTGTTTGATTGTCTGTTTACATCCAAAACTGTTGTGAGGTCTGTAGCAACAAGCCTATCATGACATGAAAAAGGATGATGCCGTGATTCACTTTCCAAGGGTGACAGATCCTTTCCTTTGTAGAGCTGGACTGACTGTTATAATGTGCCAACTGATGGAATCCCTAGTTTCCCACAGCTTGGATGATGAAAACACCTGTTGTCGCTATTGTAGCTATGTGGCTCTCATGGGTATCACCCACCACCACCACTGGTATGGGTTGTTGCCTTGGAGTGCTAGCCACCAGGGTATTGCCTTAACTGAGTATAGTGTCCAGTTGATTTGGGGATGTCAACATGGACTTTTGACATGAGACTCTTTTGTGATGGCTGTTGCAGAGACACACTAAACCTGTACACTCCGTGTGCTGGGATGCCACTGGGGACTTTGTGGCATCTGTTAGTGAGGACTCTGTCAGAGTGTGGAACTTGGGTGCTGGAAGCGATGGAGAGTGTGTTCATGAGCTCAGTTGCAATGGCAATAAATTTCACTCCTGTGTATTTCATCCAAATTACCCCTCATTACTGGTCATTGGTTGCTATCAGGTACACTCACTGCCAATATGAGTTTCTCCATTTTGTCCTCTCTGATGTATGTATCTGTCTTTCTCCCATCGTGTTCACTTTATGGGGGTCAAACAGGGAGACAATTAAATTCTCTGTACTTTTTTCTACGGTGGATCTGATGTTAGACTCAAAGATTTACTGGCTGGCTATTTATGGTTGACAAGTACACATGCAGGAAATCAAGAATAACTCAAAGCATGAGAAGAGCTGCAGAGTGAGAAAGGACTAGAAGTCAGGTGTTAGTGCTATGGTGTGCTGTAATGGAGTATTGCATTGCTTATATTGTCAAGATATACATGATATTTTGAATTGTGAAAGGTTTGGTGTGGGTTGCACCATTCCTCAGTATGAACTTGGTGGATAGGGCTCCTGTTGGCCAACTCCCATGGTTGTCTATTTAAGTTTTATGATTGAACCAGACTTTAACCCCCATGTGCAATGAGATTACAGTGATAGATGTCACTTGGACAAATTGATTTGAAGAGTGAGGAAGGTGCTGAGAGAGTCTGGTTTGGGGTGCAGTCTTTGGAGCTATGGAATATTGTTGAGAAGCAGAGCATGACAGTGCCTGCTCATGAGGGCTTGATTGCCGCACTTGCTCAGTCATCTGCCACAGGCATGGTGGCCTCTGCCAGCCACGATAAATGTGTCAAGCTTTGGAAATAGGCTACCAGACACAGTTTTTTCAGTTTTCTTGGTGCAAGCTTATCTTGCTTGGAGGCTGCTGGGGTGATGTATTGGACAAAAGGACCACTCTTTGCAGGTGTAAGGATGGGGAGGGAAGGGGTAAAACACCCATGTGGGTCCCTCAGCTGCTTGGCTGCAACCGAATGTGTCCCACATGACAACTGTGGCATGCAGTCTTCTAATGCTCTATCTTACTGAAGCTCTTTGTCAATGGCCACAGTTCAAAAAGTTGAAATTAGCTGTTGAGATATGCACTTTAATCAATAGCTAAATACCTGCAGAATGATATTCGATTTTTGTTCACCATGAATTTTTGCATGCAACCTCTGACCTCAGCCAGCATCTTGATTGGGAGCTTAAAGTGAGACCAAATACAATACAGTGGGCTGATGCACCTTTCTATGTGGATTATAATTGTCTGGGAGTGCGTAAAGATAAGAGAAACAATACAACATTGTGGTCAACCGCATTGGGCATCATGTTAAAGCAGGCAAACATGCGAAAGGTGGAAGGGTGGTTGATCACAATCAGGCAATGTCTACAAGTTGGACTTGTGTGACTGGCTGCATATACATTTGACATGACAGCATGGATATGTATAGCACACCACTGTTCTGATATGGAGCAGGGTGTTTATTAGTGTAGTAGTAGGTTGGAAGTTCTTTGTTGGGAAGTTTCTGAATTGGCACTGTTTAGTTAAGTTTGGAATAATGGAGTCGCCATTTTGCAGATTTTATGCTTTGTGGAGAGGACAGTTTTTTTTAAAAGTCCAAATAGAGTTCATTTTGTCTGGTATTTTTGTTCATGAAATTTGCAACTTTGGAGCCTGATTGAGTTGTTCCAGGGACAGCACTTGCTGATCACTTCTTACATCAACTACGGCAACTAGGTAATCTTTGACCTTGAAACTTCTGATCCAGGGTGAGATGGGGTGGATAAGTTGTATTCATTTTGGGTTCAACCCTAGTTTTGTAGCCATATGATGCCCAGATGGACGTATAAATTGCAGTTGGTTATGTTGTTTGACTATGAGCGTGGGAGAATGTGTGTACAGGTGCAATCTTGGCAGGTTTCCAATGCATGTATTGGGGGTGAGTACACTGGGATTACACAGTTGTGCATGTATGGTGGTTTGAGTTCAGGCTTTTTGGTTTCAAATTTGTGATATTGGAAATGTGGTAGTTTTTCCCTAAAAGCAACATTACTTGAGTTTACACTAGATAAAACAAAGTTTTTTCAAATTTTCTGTTGGAAAAGTGACACATTTGGTGGGAAAATTTAACATTTGTTAGGCTTATTGATTCACGGAATTGTAACCATGGGTGAAAGCACATTATGCAGGGCCAGAATTGTATTGTTTTTTAAAGGTGTACATGTTTGATCTTTAACCATGTTAATATTAGAGCATATTTTTTCGAATTTTTTGCATAATATGATAGATTATAACACAAAGAACTCAAATCTCAAAAAAAAAATCTTTTAAAAAAATTTATAGGGTGTAATTTTAAAATATAGTTGTGACAAAAATAATGTTAGTCATTATGTATTATATGTATGTTAAAAATGATTGAAATGGTTTAATTTTTATGAAATTGTAGTATTTTTTAAACATTGTGATCCCATATGATTGAAAATGTTTATGAATAATGTGAAAAGTTTGATAATTATTATATCACAAAGGGGTGTTTTTGAGGGTGATGATCATAAGAATGTGGTAAATTATCATTTTGACAAATTATCATTTTCAAATGGGTGAAAACAATATATGTGAGATGGATTATTTTTAAAATTTTCATTTCAAATATTTTTTGACTAATGAATTCAAACCCAAACTTAGTGTAATTCAAAAATAGAAATAGGTTATATATATATATCAATCCTTGAATTTAAGTTTTTTTTTTAATTCAAATACTATTAGAAATCATTAACTTTGTGAAAATCAAAATATCAAGCCCAAACATTAATAAAAAATATCAGTCCCAAACCCAAAATTAAATGCAATATATTTTGTAAAAATATACTTTATATACATGTTGTGAAAGTGCCCTAAATGGCTCCCACATATTGTGCTTTCACCCCAGTAGACATTTAACTAACTTAATTTTCATAAACAAAATGTCCATGCCTTGTTGTGAGATTTGTTAAATTGCATTTTTTGCACAATGTTTATGCATAAAAAGCCACTTGTTAGAAATGGAATTTTTGGATAATGTTTTAAAAGATGAAGGAATTAAAAACTTTGAATTTTTGTTTTCTTGCCCCCGAAACATAACCTAAAAATTGCTCCATGCCCCCCAATTAATCTAAGGATGACAATGATGGCCCTTTTTTTGGTGGTGAATTTTCACAAAATATTGACATAAATTTGAAAAAAGAACATTCTTTAGCAAATTTTATTTCCAAAAAAATTGCCTATTTCATAAAAATATATATTATGAAATTTTTTTTGGCACATTTGAATTAAAATGAAGAGTTAGAGCATCTTCACCCCAAAATAGTAAACAACCCATTTATTTTAGAATAGAATATTGCTTAATTATCACTATCCCCACCCACAAATGTCGTAAAAGTCCTTTTAAAACATTCAAACATCATTTGTGTTTTTACATTTGGACGAGTAATTGTCATTGTCCAAATCCATATTAGAAAAAAACTTTTAAAGGGGTTTAAATTATCGCTACAAAATAGACCATCAACACTCGTCCCCCACACCCCCCTTCAAGGTTTTGTTCCCCTTGATTGAAATGTGACTAGAACAAATAGAAAGAAAAAAAAGGTAGCAAAGCTCCCCCTTGTTGTTGCTATGACAAGAAAGCGCATGAGAAAAGGGGGGAGTTT
>Ga0209208_10008467_pt1 | contig 13707 bp, 8 predicted proteins | sample S1TSphfallax_3_FD_187694 | JGI IMG/M metagenome (GOLD analysis project Ga0209208, IMG submission 187694) | Host-associated microbial communities from peat moss isolated from Minnesota, USA - S1T2_Fd - Sphagnum fallax MG (SPAdes) (version 2) | ecosystem: Host-associated > Plants > Peat moss >...
AAATATCAATTTTCAGATTTGAATAAAAAATTCAAAGTTCAAATATTAATTTTGAGATTCATTATATGAACAATATACATACGTATGCATATACATATAATTTTAGTACATACATTAAAATACACCCATATGTCATTGTAGAATACCTTTAAGATGCAACTAATTTGGTGATTACTGCGATTAATGGGACATGTCAACCTATTAATGGATGAAAATGAATGTAAAATTGATCCAACCACTAGGATGAAAATTTTAATAGTTGCATCATAGTTGTGAGAATGACCAAAATACTTGAAATTTGGTTTTGTAGTTGCAAATATTCTCAAATCCAGTTGCAAACGACTATAAGTCGCATGTAGTCGTGAATGGAGTGGTTACATTTTAATTGATTTCTACTATTGTTATATGAAGGTGATGATGGGCCTTACATGTGTATAACAACCAAATTGTCTTGACATTCCTTTTTGGTCGGGTGCAAAATATGGGAATAAATTCTCACAAAAATCACACCATGTGTGGAAACATATATGTGATCATAGTGCATACATGAAAGTTTTTTGAAAACCCACACATTTTATTTTATTTACTATTGACCAAAATTTAACCCAAAATTGATGTATTTTAAGATGTTAATTCAATGAACATTCAAATTTTACATAGTCCAATATAAAAACAATAATAAAAATCATGCTTGTCAAATGTGTTTCATTAAATTCTTTGCAAATTAAGATTATACTTCCAATCACAAATGTTTAACACCAACATGCAATAAAAGAAACATTAGTTATGCACTAATTTAAGGTTAATGTTTGAAGGTTGAATGAAAAAAACTCTTATTTGCAACAAAGATGTTCAAAAAGATTTGTATCACATTACGAGAAATTCAATAAGTATTATTCCATGACAATGGAACAAAATTCAACACTAAATATGGTCATTACGAATGTTGTCCAATTGTTGGAACCTTTGGCTTCAATTTAATTTTTTTGTTTTCAACGAAACCTTTGGTCTAGTTTTGAAATTGGTTTTTTGATTTTTTAGAAACTTCAATTCTTGTCATTTTCACAAAGAATCTAAAATAAAAATCATATAATATTAGTTATGTAAAACTAATCAAATGTCATAACTTGCCTAAATTTAAGGCCAAGCATTTTTTTTCATAAAATTATACTTATGTACTTAAAGATATTAAACCTATTTTAGATTGGGCAACATTTTTTGTTCAAATTTAATTCAATTTTGAAAGGAAGTTGGTTGGTTAATTAGGTTTTGATGATGGTTCCACAAAAGTTTCAAACTTTCAATTTGGAAACTTTAAAGTTATCCTATAACTTGGACTTAAACCTAATTAAATCCGAAAGCTTGTTAAAACTAGTCATTACCACAAGTATGTGAACAATTGGTTATCAATGGTTACTTATGTGGATTTTTTCAAATTGATATCCAATTTTTGTCTAATTATGTGTGAATTTCATATCTTAGTTTTCATTCACAAGATTGTTTTGTTCCAAATGAAATTGAGAGAGGCAAGAAATATTCTCGTGGCATTTATTATTACATGATTTAACATCATCCCCAGGGTGCATGCACAAATGGGTGGACCAATTTGGGTGTCATGTAAACCAATTTTGCTTAGTGATTGACATTGCAATGCCCATGTTGCTTTATAGATCTTGAAATTTATTAAAATGAACTTGGTTTAAAGATTTTAACTTGAACATTTACATGATGCACAAAATCATTTTATAAATTTAGAAATTTGTAAAAGCCTTGGACTTTTGAACTCAAAATTCATGGACAATACGTCTGATTACCATTTCTTTGTGGATTATGATACAATCCATTGATTGATGGGGTGTGTGTTAAGGACTTGAAATGAGTAAGATATCATAATAGGGAAGCTAAGGGTTATAAATAAATAAAATTGAATTCTAGGGTTATACTTATGGACTTTTGAATGGGCCAATTAGGAACATTTTTTTATAAGTCCATATCATATTGGAGGAAGAAGTGTTTTATGGTATCTCTATTTACATGCTTAAAGAAAGAGAAACTCTAGATGAATCATTAAAAATATGGAAAAAATATGGAAGAAATTCATGTAAACTAGTTGTAATTTCCAAATTTTGATCAAGATTTTGAATAAATAGGGACTTTGAATCTATGGCAAATTGGTCCACCCATTTGTGTGCCTACCCCCCATGTTTACACCCTGGATTTTTAAAATTTTTAATTATGAAAAGTTCTCCAAATATCTCCAAGGGTCTTTGAAGGCTATTTTCAATCAAGGTTTAATTGTTCATGTTATTGAATTTTCAACATGGATCTTCATCATCTTAATGATCAACATCTTATTTGGATGCAACTAAATTACATTGATCTTTGAAGGTCTACAAGTTTGTTTAGGTCATTGTTATATCTATTTCCATCTTTTTTCTAGGGATTTGTTTTTGAAACTAACTTTACATATGTGATCTTTACTTTAACAAGAGGAATGCAACTTCTCATCCTTGTGAACTAGAGGGAATTTAACATGGAACATTGTTTTGGAAATTTGTTGTTTCAAAGTCTTATAAATTCTATAATTGGTTTCATTAAATTTTTATTATTATATGATTAAATTGTGAACTATCACAAAGTTTTATCATGTTATTATTACACTAGTAACCATCTTATATGATAATTATCTTGACATAACAAGTGATGGGCCTTCATTACTACACAATGTGAAGGCTAACTTGACATAATAATTGAAGGCTATTCCTTAACACACAATGTGATGGGTCAAAAAGACATTTAAATGAATCAAAACAATCGATTATTCACAAGTTCTAATTTAATTTCTTTACATACAATTTAGTTGATTCCTTAATATGAGATGTCACCAAATTTATTTGCAAAAAAATATTTCTTGTATATTTGGTTTTCATTTGAACTTAAACAATATTCAAAATATTCTTATGAAATGCATGTACATAAACAATTGTGGAAATAAGGCATCTAAAAGCATGCACATTTCTATATAATAACTTATACAACATAAAGGCCCAAAACCAAAAGCAACAAATGTACATTTAAATCATTTGAAACCCAATATCTATATGTTCCTTGATTGAAATAATTACAATTTTTTTGTGATATATTAAACAACATGAGGTTGGTGGGATAAAGACTCTAGGAATCAAAACAATCGAGTATACTTTATCTTGGATCCAAAAGGTTTAATTCACATTCAACATTGGTATTCTAACTATCATTGTTGGAACCACTTGACAACACATTGTTTTGCATAAGATCACTTTAAATTTTTATACTCATTTAAAAAGTTGCCATCTTTTTTCCTCTTAATACAATTTCCATTTCACCCAAAAGCATAGCCAATGCTTGGGACATCAATGGACAATCTTTGGGTGTTGTTTGAATACATAAAAATGCCATGTTGAACACATGTTGCAATTAACATCAAAAACAATATTATTGCGTGATTTTCATCAACAAGATATGACAACATATTTCTTTCCTCCAAAGACCATGCCTACATGAAAAATGGTAATTAAGGCCAACAAAAGATCTTTAATGTTAATTGAATTATACAACTTGCCAAAAATCATTCAAACTACCTAGTATGATCTTTAGTTATATTTGTACATTCATACAACATGATATCGTAAAACAATAAAAACTTATAAGGGTCAAATCACAATCAAATGAATTAACAATGACAAAGGACTCAAGGACTATGGGTCCTTTGATGATCATTTATATATTTTTTGGCTGAAATATTTTGCAAAATATTTATAATTTCCCCAATACATCACATATTTTATGTTATTTTTGTTGAATACCTATGAATTTTTCTTTAAGTGTGTATATTTTGTAAAATTATGCGTTTCATTTTGAAAAATGATCATAATATCAAATCATACCAAAATATGTTAAGTATTTTAGGGTTTAGTTTCTTATATCATATGTTACATTCTGTTATTGTATGTCATGTACATTACATCCCATTTACATGCGGTAAAAAAAAATTCAAAATTTTAAATTTTGAAATATATTTTGACTTTTTGAAAATTTGAAATTTCACAACTTTTAAACTATGAATGTTTTTTGAATGAGGTAATAGGTTACTATTAGTTCAATTTTTTTCTCATCAATTTTTTTCTATTAAGAAAGTCTTAGTTTAACCTTTTATAGAACAATATTATTTTTGAAATAGCTATCGTTGAAGTTCCAAAAGTTTTTTAGTAAAACAAAAGTCAAATCAAGTTTAAATGAATTTTTTATTTGAATTCCTCAAACTCAAATTAATCATTTACCACAACTTCCCATGATTAATATTTAAAATGTTTTATGTAACTTAATTTTGATGTGTATCATTGAAGTTTTTTTTCACAATTATTTTGTATTTTGAATTTTGGATTTTTAATGTAAATGCCTTGGTTGAATGAAAATGCATTTGAACTATTTTTGTTATTTGTTGTCCATGGTTGATTTCAAAGAAATATGTAATTTCAATGCCTTGTTGAAAATGAGAATTGAAAACATTGTGTTGTTCCTTTTATTTTTTAAAAACTGAAAATTTGGGTAATTTCAAAGGGTTGTATAATGTGTGCACATTAAAAAGAATTCATATTAAAAAGATAATCTCATAATTGAAATAACTAGATTTGGTTTATATGGTAATTGAAACAATGTAACTGATTGGATGTTTTGTTTAAGAACATGGATTGTAAATTGGCCAAGTTTCTTCAAAAAATTGGATTAAAAATTTGCCCCATGAATCTAAAAACTGGGTAGATGTAGTTGGGTGAAGGGTTTTTCATGAGAATCATTTTGTCTAATTAAGATGTTTTCTCTCAAAAAAGAATCAACAAAATCACCCTTCCAATCTTTTAAACCCTTGGAACTAGCTAATTTGTACAAAGTTTTAACTTATAAGGAACTAGAATTGGTCAATTTTCTTTTTAAAAAAATTGACTAAAACTTGGAACCAACAAATTATGTAAATTGTGAAAAGTCAACTACCCTAAATTGATAGTTCTTGAAAAAACAAAAAACCATGCAATGTTCGAATAGTTCCTTTTGGAACCCTATGACCACAAAAGGTCATGGGTTCTCAAAACTAGTGGTATGCAAGTGAAACTCCTGTGAGGCCTCTCCCAATGAGTTCAACTTGGGCGTGGCAATGACGTGTAAGGTTAGGTCAAATAAGTGACATGCTTATAAATAAATTGAAGGCATGAATAATGAAATTGCTAGATTTGGTGGTTTGAATTATTATTTTTAGTTGCCTTGAGTGAAATAATACTTGTGTAATAAATTTTGATAGGTCTGCGAAAATTTTAAAAGGCCAATGGAAATGGTAGAAAAGGTTCATTATTTTCAATGTTCAACATGATAGGGTTGAGTGTAAGCTTCAAGATTATTTTTTCAAGCTAATGGGATCCTAGATTTGGTGATCTGCATTTTTTTTCTTAATTATCTTGAATGACCTAAAGGATGTTTCCATTATCTCCTATTCACTCATTGTGCCAAGGTGAACTAGCACCCGCATTAGTACTTTCCTCTTTTTGAGTGAAGCCTCTTAATAAACATAATAAGCCCAAATATGTTGCATTATTTGGATTCAAAGACCTCAATTTACTTTGAGGACACAATATTTCCATTATTTAAAAGCAATTTAAATGGATTCAGGGGTTTTTGCCAATGTTTTGCATGTCAATAGATCCATATATGACATGCAAAACCCATGTATAATTACACTTACACATTCAAACTTTTTACACTTCAAGCTTTTAACACTTACATCATTCCCTTGTATAAGTTTTTTTTTCACACTTAACGCTCCCACCATGCTATGTAAATGTTTTAGGGGCATGTTAGTGTATCTACTATATACCTTAATGACTATGCCTCCTTGCAACAACCTTCAATCCTTTCACATTCATTTCAATGTTTTTATCGCACTACTGCAAAAGTAGATATTTTCAATTTAGTCACCGACAACTTAGTTTTGCTCTAGTTTCAACATTGATGTTCTCAATATAGCTTCAACATTCCAAAGTTGTCCACCTTCAATGGGCATGTGTCACATTTTACTTCTAAAATCTATGATTGGGCTCTCTTCTATTCTCTAAAGTACAAATCTTTATTTTCTCCTCCTCAAGCAATCATTACCATGTTTCAGGTTGTTAGACTTATCAATCTATATACAATTCCACAAAAACGAACTACTCCCTTTACAAAGCTTGTACAAAGATCATGTTATACAATCTACCATGAGTGAGCACATAATATGCCTCAACTCCACACAAATGTCAAGAAATGAAGGTCGTGCCTTAGGGTCATGAACATAACAGGCTTGAACCAAGGTGGATAGCTGCATAAGACATTGTTTAAGCATATCTGGTCTCAAACCACCCTTTATCATCTTCCGAAGATCGCTCATACTTGGGCAATTGAAAAAAGGGACACATCCGGTCAAGATCTCATAGCACACCATCCCAAAATTGTAAACATCAACTTTGAAAGGATAATTCAAGGATAAATCAGACTCACTTGACTAACTTGGACCAACATCATGATCCTCTGAATCACCAAATAGTTCTGGTGCCATCCATCGAGTTGTACCCATATTCATTGTTAGGTTGGAATGTGTCCAACTTAATTCCTTTATTTTGGAGAGCCCAAAATCAACCACTTTTGCATACACATGCCTATCATGTTCATTATACTTCACAAGAATGTTTTTTGATTTCAAATCTCGATGAATCACGTTGTTTTGATGCAAGTAATTCATGCCTTCTGTTACTTGCAACATGATGTCAACTGCTTCAAGATGTTCAAACGGGGCAACTTGACTTTCATTGTTCAACAATCTTTCCATTAATTGCTAAAGCTCCCCATCCATCAGCTCCATAACAAGGGAACAAGAATGATCCCTAGTTGCACAACAAAACAAGGGCAAAATATTGGGGTGAGACAATCTTGCAAAAAGATATGCTTCTTTTCGGATAGCTTCATTTTCTTGTCCATGAAAACACTTCTCTACAAAATCTTTGCCAAGCCATGTAACTTTGTGAACAGTTGCAGAAGCTCCCCTTCCTATTTGTCCATTTGGCACTCAATGAATACTTTTGTATTCCACTTTCTAAGCATCGATCACATTAGTTGCATTCTCTTGCAATAAAGTAGCTCGATCAGAGGATATTTCTAATCTTTTGATGAAATTCTTTGAATCGCTTGACCCAACCTTAGTCAATATTGACAACAACCTTTGTCGATCCTCCTCCACTTTCTCATCAATGAAGTGAAATTCTTCATCCTTGACATCATTAATCCACTTTCCATCTTGAAGTTTAGTCAAAAACTCCTTTGCTGCTTCTTCCTTGAAAGTGCATTGCAAAAGTTCCATGTACAACCTTAATTGAAAAGTCAAGGATGCAAAATGTCCCTTGGCGTTTGCAAAGATCATGGCAGCTTGGATCCAGTCAGGATCACAACAATCACAAACAAGTTTCTTAGCCTCCTTAGCCAATCGTGTAAGACTTTTCAAAGTATGATGCGATTATTGAACGTGTTGTAAAGATGCATCTTGAATGCATGCATGTGCACCCTAATGATGACATTCTTCATTTTGCACATCAAAATTCTTTAAAATTCTTCATTTAGCACCTTGTCATAACATTCTTTACCCGCGAATGTTTAGCAAATTACACTGGTTGATCTATAATTTTTTTTTAAATTCTTTAAAATTCTTGCTTATTTGGGCTTCCATAACATTCTCGCACCAAGAATGTCATAACTATGATGTGCACCTGTTAAAGTATCACAAAACTTCTCCAATAAATATTGACATTGGAGCTCATTGATCATGAGTACTGGATTTGCACTTTGTGGAGAAATCGAGATCTAGACATACTTCAGAGAATTTACTACAAGCTCCAAGTACCTAGATGGATCCCCTTTTATGCGATTTGGTAGCTCTTGGGGAACTTCAGATAAAAAACGTGTTTGCTTCAATAAAGAATCCTGCCAAAGAGAGAGTATGTTCAATTTAATCAAGTCAATGTGGTCTAGCTAAAATCTTGTGAGGATATGTTCACATCTACAATTTGATCATATTTTGTGGAATATGCATGCTAAGGCAAAATGGTGTGTTCACCAGTAATTGAACACTTGACACCTAAGCGATTCTTGGAGGCATCTATATGCGCATATACTTAAATGATTAAAAGATCTATGCTTCACATATATATGCACTTACTAGTAATGCAATATTATAAATCCAATAATTCATACTGTCTTCTAACACAAAAACTATCTAAAATCATATGAATGCCAATAAGATGAAAAGTTCATGCATTTTCATAACATAGATTACACCAATCAACATGATATAATTATTCTTTGGAAGTGTTAAAGTCACTAACTAGCAAAATCATAAGCTGTTGGATTGGAAGCATACGAATGGAGGAACAAGTCAACAAATTTGTGATGAAGAGGAAGGCCACAAAAGGGTCCATTGACTCTATATTGCTCACCTTTTGTTGACAATGTCTTATGCACTCCACAAGCAATTGATAGCTTGGATGGGATTTATCAACATGCTTCCAAACTGTGAAGTGATCACAATCTTCCAATATAAAATAATTAAGTCCTGCACACCTTTGTGCTGATGCTCTTGGCACCATCATTTTTCCTTGGTAAAAGCATTTTTCATCATAAATAAACTTAGATACTCCCATAGTAAAATCATTGGCACTATATGTATCTTAAATGTTAGGCTTTTGGAAATTAAATTACTAGGGGTATCTTAACATTCAAAAATATTAGTGATCTGCCTTTGAATCAACATAGAAAGTCATTGCTTACCACAACTTTAAGAGGCTTGCCTTCAAGGAAAACAAACACAAGGATAGATTTTTCGTGTGATATTTCATCAAACCTTGCTGACAAGTCTTCCATCTGTAAAACATAATATCCATCCATGAAAAAATATATATATTGATCCAATAGTTTTATCACATCAAATCACTCATATATAATATATGAAAATATTTATTTATTATATAATATATTAATAAAAATATTTGTGAATAAAATGGATATAATATAAACGTTATTTATAATTTATAGTAATTTAATCATTTATGTAAGTATTTATATTTTCAAATTAATTTATATTTTATAATTATATAATTGAATTCATATTATAATATAAAAATTAACATGTATGTATTTAATATACCATATTTAAATATATTCTATTTCTTAAATACACTATGTAATATTGAATGGTTTTGAGAACAAGGTTATTATTTGCTCATACATCATATTTTGTGAACTACTTTTATTAAATTTCATAATTCACATGTACTATGTAGTACGAAGTAAATTCATATTTTTAATTTTTTTTTTTCATTTGGACAAAGTATGAAGAAGATAATGATGGTTAAAGAAACAAAATGTCTTGTTGAAATGTATTGAAATGCAAGATTTACATGCAATTTTTTTCAATTTTAAAAATATATATATTCATATAATTTTTGTGTGTAGATTCTGGAAAAAAATTCAGAATGAAGTTTAAATCATTTCCTTTGGACAGAATATGATAAAAATATTACTAATTAAACTTGGCTTTTGGAAAAGTTGTAGTTGCATCTCAATTTCAAATTAAAATGCAAGTAAAAAGGTTTAATCCATATGTTTTGTCTTTGAATCACATCTCATAGCTATATAAAGAACATGTTTACCGTTGATTACTACACAAAATGCATATACATGAGTGAAGAAATGTTTGACCTTAAATGGAAATTGCAACATGAATGAAATATTTTTTGGCTATTCATTCCATCTACATTTTCCCTTTCCTACCTATTTGCATACCTACATAAGTAAGCAGGTGCTAGTTTTTATCCACATGGAATTCAAATCAACAATATCAAGCCTTTACAACTACAATCCCTTTTTTGATCCATTATCATGAAGAATCATTAGTATTATGTGGACCCCATGTGGCCTATGTCGAACTTGACTTTGCAATTGAATTTGTGACTATGTAATGGATATTCACATGATTTCAAGTGTCCTAACTACCAAACCTAACCTACTTACTTCAATAAAATAATAGACCTAGGTAGGACGTAATAGGTACCTATCCTAGCCTATTCCAATATTGGACCTACTTAATTAATTTCACCACCTTACCTACCTTACATTAACCCATAGATTGCAAGTATAATGACTTGAACCCCTCACCTTCAAAGGATAAATAAAATCCTTAAATGACCATTTTTACGCCACACCCTTATAATGTGATAGATTTTGTCATTTTTTAAATTTCACATTTTGTTACATACATTATTTTGAAACTATCAAAGATGACCTTGACATGGAAATCATTTAATAGGCATGCTATAGGCACATCTTACAACATGGAAACATTAAAGCTAAGTTAGGCAATTTTGGAATGTAAGATTTTGCACCATTTTCTCAATATCTTTTTTTTGTGTATTGAAATGAAAGCAATTTAAATAGAAAGTAAATACATGAAAAAGTTGGAATAGCTATTTTAGAAATACTACTATTTTGGAGGAGTGCTCAAATAAAAGGTGGCAACAAGGGTTTTTTATGACTATCCTAGGTTTGGATTTCTGAATGTTATTTCAAGATAAACCATATAATGTTTTGTTTTTTGGTTTCAAACAAGTTTCTTGACTTGTTTTTGTTTAACTTTAGTTCCAAGGACTTGGTCATTTATGATTTTTGTTGTCCCAAAATTTTCCCCTCCTACCTACTTACCTCCCTTCATTTTGTGCTCATTCCATCATCAGAGTTTGGGAGAACTTGAAGCGGGAGGGGAGAAGAAGAAGGGTAGAACTAGGAGCCAAAAATACGAGGATAGAAGTGGCAACCAAGAGAAAACACTTGAAATAAAAGGACAAAAACAAGAGGGCAGAAGCGAGAGGGCAAAAGTAAGTGAAAGGGCAGAGCAAGAACTTGAAGGTAAACTCCTTTCCTTCTCTTGGTTTTTTTTTTGGTTTTCTTGCGTGTTTTTTCTCTCTTGTGTTTGAAAACAAGAAGACGAGGGCACTACACCATTATCTTCTTATGTGGTGTTACAACGAAGAAGACAACGATAGCTTGATGTCATTGCCTTCTTCTTTGTGTTAGAAAAGAAAAAAAATGACAACAATGTGTTGTCATCTTCTTTTATGGTGTTGTTGCAATGAAGAAGGTGATGACAACAAGCTCTAAAGTTTAATGTGCGCATAATGCTAGAGCTGATCTTTTTGGATGATATAAAACACTTTCGAATAGGCCACAAAACATCCCCCACAATGTGAAGCCTGTGCAATGGGCCTATATAGTAGAAAAATTGTGACCCTCTGTCTAAAAAATAAATAAAAATGTATTGGATATCCATGAATTAAGACTAATTCATGGAAGGTAAAAAAAAATAATAATCAATGTTTTTTTATATAATTTTGTTTCATCCAAGGTGCGTTGGGGTTTAATTTGGTGGTTTTTGGGTGTTTATAGGGTTCAGGCACAACAAAGGAAGATTTTGTTGCAAATGCAGTTCAGGTTTAGATGCAACTTCGCCATTTGTACATTGTTCATCATGTAATAGTTACTTATCAAACTAAACACAAGTTTGTAAATAATGATATGGTTTACGGTTTCCACTTTATATAGTTAACTAGGTTTTTTTTGCCCTATCATTTTTTGGACTACCCAATTTGTGAACTTTGGTCTTTTGATATATTATAAAAAACCATTTTTTTTCATTGGGGTTTTTAGCATTTTTTGAACCACCCATATTTGTACATCTTCTTTCATTATAATATTTTCCTTTAATCACATTTGTTTGATGGGTATATGGTTAATTATAGATGTTTTCTTTTTCATAATATTTTTAGTACTTTAAATGTAAGAATCAAAAATTAAATAGGCCCATATGAATAAGTCACATTAATTTGTCTAAGGTTTACAAAAATCAAAATGAACATTGTGCAATACTTACATCATTTTTATTGTAATTTTCACAAGGCCATTTCAAATATGTTATACCCACATATAGGTTTCGTAAATAGTTTTTTTAAAATTTTTACATCCATTGCAATACTCGCATATAAGTCTTGTAAATAATTGTTGATTTTTTTTACATCTATTGCAATACCCACATATAGGTCTAATAGTTGATTTTTTTAACATCCATTATAATACTTGCACATAGGTCCATAAATAGTTATTGATTTTTAACATCTTTTGCAATACTTGCATATAAGTTTCCATTGTAATATTTATGGGATTCATATGACATAATAATCTAATCCAAGTACCAACAAAATGAATTATTAAAATATATATTCTAGATGATGTAAATGATTAATTGTCATATTTAAAAAATCATTTATTTTTCAATATTAATTAAATGATTATTTGGTTGAACCTTAATTATTCATATAATTAAAATTTAGATCTTAAAATCAAATCAATAATTTCATATTTAATTTATTATATTAATTAAACTTTTTATGTTGATAAGTTATTCAAATCATTATTTTGGATAATTTTTCATGATAGTTGATTGTCATAAAATTTAATTTAGGTATAAAACGAAACATATTTTGGGTACCCAAACCATTTATTTTGAAGTGACCTTACATGTGAGTATTGCATTTAGGGTTGATTATTCACTTATGGTTGTTTAAATCACCTATGGATTATATCAAAAATGAACTTGCATATAAATATTGCATATAGGCTTTGGTTTTCATTAAAAGGTCACCCAAACTACATATTGGTTATTTTGAAATGACCCTACACATGGGTATTTCATTTAAAGTCGGGTCTACACCTCGTGTTATCTAAATCACCTATGGGTTATATCAAAACAAACTTGAATATGGGTATTGCATTTAGGGTTAGGTATTCACATAATTTTGCAAAGCTCGTACATGTACTTATTTTCACCAACAAAAAATTTGGCCATCATTTTTTTGAATAATTAAATAAATTTTGTAACAAAACACAAAATAAGGTATGTCTCTTACCATTTGGTAATATTTTTTCAAATTAAGTTCTTTCACTTTTTATAAAATAAAATAAAATGACATTACATTATTTTACATATATTTAAGCCCTAAAAATTCCACCCAAAATGCACCTTAGATTTATTTTAATTATTATAGAATTGTAAAATATATATATATTTATATGTCCCAAACTCTAAACCTAAACCATAATTCTAACATTAAGTAGTAAATTTTACATTAAACCCTAACCCCATGTATCATCAATGTGACCAATTTTGCATTATGTTCATTATTATATATGTTAAATCATTCTATAAGGTGAATAAATAATTTTGAAAACATGAATTTCATAATGTATTAGCGGGGAATTGAATATTTAAAAAATATTTTTATGTTTCATGGTTAATGAATTATCACAATATAATACCGGTATTGCATTTAAAGAAAAGTGGGTTAGGAAATATTGAACTTTGACAACTATGTAACATATGGAAACAAAGTATATTCATAATTATGTTATAGATCTAAACAAGTGATAAATAAAAACCAATACAATGAGCAAAATTTAGAATATAAACCTTAAGCTTTGATATATATGAACCAAATTCCTAAACATTAAATCATGAGGCATAACCCTAAAAATCCAAATGATATTTTTTCA
>Ga0209208_10008468_pt1 | contig 13705 bp, 7 predicted proteins | sample S1TSphfallax_3_FD_187694 | JGI IMG/M metagenome (GOLD analysis project Ga0209208, IMG submission 187694) | Host-associated microbial communities from peat moss isolated from Minnesota, USA - S1T2_Fd - Sphagnum fallax MG (SPAdes) (version 2) | ecosystem: Host-associated > Plants > Peat moss >...
CGGCCTCCCTCAAATGTCGTTTGTAGAACATTATCAAACAACCTTCCTTCCCTCTGTTGTCATCGACTACAACAATCTGGATTCAAAGCTTTTAGGGTTCCAAGTCTCAAGCATAGGGATTTGAACGGAGTGCAACAAAAACCACAAGGAGGTTGCAAACACTTACTGGGTGGTGTGTTTGATTATCGTGTTTATTGCATGTCATTACATCTAAATGAATGGCTTGGAGGTCATTTATATAAAACTCCACCCACTATGTCAAAACATGGATTTTAAGACTGCACATTACAATCATATGTACCAAATGTGATTGTATGTCTATGTAGTCCAAACATCCCATGTGATAGTTCCAGCCATCGCTCCTTTATTGAGTATCGAATGTTGTCTAAACATCCACATCATAAATAGCAGGAATCATATCCATGCCACCATTTGCAAATGTTATTATGAATAAATACTAATTCCATGACTACATTCATTTTTTACAATAGTCATGGAAGACTCCAATGGTCTAAATCTAATTTTAAATTTAAATTATAAATTTCTTGATTATTTCCTTGTTGTCATGTGGCAAGCATAGACCTAAGATCTAATACCATGTTGGCATGTAAAAACCTACTGAAGGATATTGAAAATGTTATTAGTCAATCACATGTTGCCACATGGCAACTTAGGCATAAGCATTTAAGAATTTTTTACCATTTATGTGTTACCATGCAACACCTAGGGTTAAGAAACAAAGCTTCTAATGCCCAATTACATGTTACCACATGGCAACCTAGGCATGTAAATACTAGGCTAGGCGGTTAACCTAGGAAGCCTAAGAAACCTACCGTATGAAGCCTATGTTAAGCAACCTACCATAGGACACCAACCTAAGAAACCTAGGTTAAAAACAACAAACATAGGCTAAGAAAGCCTAGCCATGTAGGCTAAATCACCTCAATATATAGCAAGAGTGAGCGCTTGAACTTGTCACTTCCATTTTGAAGGCTCAAATCTTCAACCATTGAATCACAACTTCTTTTATGTAACAAATTGTTGTTACCCAGAAAGTTATAAACATTAAATTATTCCAATTTAATCCACCAAGCATATATAACCTAATTAAACTAGTAGCCTAACCTAGGTCACCTAGGCCTCCCAAGACTAGCCTAAATTTACTTTTGTTGATATAGGCTAATTTCAACTTCTATAAGCTAACATAATATAACCTAAGGTAACCCTAGGTGAACATAGTTTAATTTAGACCTCTTCAAAATCACTTAGGCTACATTAAGCCTTCTTAACTAACCTAGGCTTAGCCTAAGCAAACCAAAGCTAGCTTAGGTTAAGGTTAGTTTAAGTTTAACCTAGATTGACCTAAGTTAATTTTTAGAATATGTAGGTTGACCTAGGTTAACCAAGGCTAACTTAGGTTAACCTAAATTAAGTTTATATTGATTTAGGCTAAATACACTTAAATTTAAATTCAATTCAAGCTATCGAACGTTAAACTTAGGCTAAACATCAGCATGGGCTAAAGTTAAGCTAATGTCAATTGAACTTAAAGTAAATCAAAAACTAAACCTGGAATAATCTCAATTAACTTTAATTAAATCTAAATTGACCTCAACAAAACTTAGTTAAATGTAGGCTAAACTTTGGTTAAAATTTTAATGTTCAACTAAGTTAGCTATTTGACTTGGCTAAACTTTGATTAAATTGAATAATGGTTAAATTAGTTAAGCCTCGGTTAATTGGCTACATTGTTAAATTGGTTAAATTTTAGGTAAACCTTGGTTAGATTGGCTACATTGTTAAATTGGCTAAATTTTAGATAAACCTTGGTTAGATTGGGTACATGGATAAATTAATTAAATCATGAATTCAAGGGGGACACTAATGAAAGAAAAGAAAAGAATACATGAATAAAAATATAAGGTGCAATATATTGGTTGTTGGGTAAAAATTAAAAGCTGATTAGTTAAAAATAGGATACATTTTACTCCAATAATAAATATAATTATAATATAAGGTATGTAATAATCTGAAATAATATAATGTGGCATTAATATGTATATATTTGAAAATAAATAATAATAGAGTGATAAAAAATAGGTTGGGCAATTATTTAATACCCTCCCCAAAAATGGTTGTTTGACACATGTAGATTCCACATTTTACATTAAGTGTCCCCCTTGGGATCATGAATAAATGGCTAAATAATTAAAACTTGGTCAAATGGCTAAATTGGTAAATAATTATTAAACCATTGTTAAACTTTGTTAAATTGGCTAACCCTCAATTAAGCCATGGTCAAATTTATTAAACCATGGCTTAAAGGTTGAATTGGTTAAACCATGGTTGAATGGTTAAATTAACTATACCCTAGTTAAATGAGAAATTGGTTGAACCTTAACAAAATGGTTAATGATTAATGATTAATGGATAATGGTTAAACATTATTTAAATTGAATAATCTTTAGTTAAATTGCTTAATTTTCAAGTAAACTAATTAATGACCAGCTAAATTTGCTAAGCTTTGGTTAAATTATGGTTAAATGGATACGTATGTTTAACCTTCATCAAATTAGTTAAAAATTTGGCTAAATTAACTAAACCTCAAGCTAAATGTAAATTAAAGTTTCGTTTAACTTCAACTAACATTGACAAAATATAAGTTAAGTTTAATTAAACCTCAACTAAATGTAGAATAATCCTCAATTTAACCTAGGTTAAATTTATATCAATGTAAACCAACCAAAGTTAAACCTAGGCTAAATTTCAACTAATGTAATTAAACCTTGATAAACCTAATCAAAACTTAGGCTGATCAAAGTTAAACTTAAACTAATTAAGGTTAACCTATTTAAGTTACACTACACCTAAGTTAAACCTAAATTAATTGAAGTTAAACCTAGGCTAAACTAGGCTAAACCAAGGTTCATATAGGTTCACATAGGCCTACCTAGGCTAATCTATTCAAACCTATGTTCACCAAGGTCTCTTTTTGGATTATTTAGACTAATTTAGGCCTATCTATGTTAACATATTAAGTTGGCTTACATAAGGTAATTTAAGATTGCTTAAATTATGACATGTTTTAAGTATTTTAAAATGGTTACTAATCTTGTAGTCATATTTCAATCATATATTGGTAATTATGACAATAACCGTATAAATGCCAATAGTTTAATGTGTTGTGCACTCCTATGTCATCACTCAAGATCTAAAGCCATGGTAATTGATGTGGGTGCTAATTGTTTTTGTTTAGAATTTCATATCATTTGTGATTACATATAAGGTGTATGATTATTCTTTGTGGTCTATTGTCTTCACAATAAACATGTTCTTCAAATTTTTACATTCCATAATTAGTCTTATGCAATTACAATTGCATAAGTGACTAGAAAAACAACTAAAACAAACATAAGCAATGGGTGTTATTTGACTATACTTGAAAATGGCCAATCTTTAGTGCTTTAACATTATGTTTTGATTTGCAACCTACCTTTTGCTAAGGTTCTTTCAAACCTAGAACACTTGATAACACAATCATGGACTTGTGATATTTGTTCCCATGTCCTAGTTGATCCACAACTAATTCCTTTTTAGGAATGTCATATATGAAGTTGATTATCAACCATATTACCTTTCTGCTTCTATACACACACATGATGTATGAATAACATCCTTGAAACTGTGTATAATATTACCTTGTGGCATTTGGCACACAAGGTTAGCTTGTGACTAGAATTGCCCTTGCACATTGTTTTTTCCATGTTATTACACAAAGCACATGCATTTTAACTTGGGACAACATTAATCTTTGGGATCATTCAGTTATGCACTCAAAGGTGAGCTTTGCTAAATCAATGCTTGAAGATTTAATGACATATGATTGCCTAAAACAATTTTATGTTGTGAAAAGAAAAAAATTATGTCATGCATATTCACCTTCAAGAAGGTGATGATTTGACATTTCAATACTGAACTTTAGTAGGTTATGACTTCATTCATTCTTGTGGTGTTCTTGTTGTGTTAAGGTTCAACTTAAATGGAATTGATATAATGATTATTTTCAAATTGTTTTGAATTGTTTTCACAATCATGGCAATAAATTGGTTGTGTGTTTTAACATTGAATTCCACTTAGAACCAGGAGTTGATGAAATTATCAATGGGGAGGTGATGGAAGGTCATCAATACCATACATGTTATTCAAGGTTTTTTAACATATTCCAAACATTTCATGAATGCATATCTATTTTTGAAACTCATTAATATATATTTTGTGTGGAACAATAAAACAACAACCATGTTTTGGTTTAATATAATTTTGTTGCCCAATCTATCATTCAATGTTATGTAATAAATATGGTGTTTTTGAAGTCTTGTGGGGGTATGCACATTATGGTAGTTCATTTTAGGCAAATACAACATTTACTAGAATGTTTAACTAATTTTTATAGATTATCCATATGGATATGGTTTTAAATTCAAAGATTTCATTATTGTAATCTTTGAACTAAAGCTTCAATCACTTATGAAACCTTTTAAATTTGTAAGAGAAATAATGCTTATGGCATAACAATAAATTAATATTCATGTAAAGAAAAGCCCACAAAGTTCCTAGGAATGGCTAAAAGATATTATTGTGTTATAATAAATTTGTCATGACAATTTATTGAGTCAATATAAGTTGTCGTAAGATTGTGTTGACATGATGATTAGGTAATTATAACTTTTTTTTGGAATTGCTAAAGGGCATATTGGTGTAATGTAAAGAGAATTTTAGGAAGACTATGGAGGGGGTTTTAAAAAAGTGGACGAAAGAGAGAAGGCTGAAAGGAGAAAAAGGAAAATAAGCAGAGTAAGGAGAAGAGAGAAGGTAGTGAAAAATAGTGTAGCCATGCAATATTAGAACTTTGAAGGCCATGAAAATTATGTGTTTCTCTAAACAATATGTAATATGAAAATATTTCATTAGGTTATTTTGGAAGTGTTAAACAAGGGAAACATTTGTGCATATTTGTGTGTGTTTATATCTATGTGTGTGTATGAATTTGTGTGCGTAAGCACAACATCGTATGTTTCAAAATAAATATATTTGCATGTATGGGCAAAGCTCCACCCAAATAACTATAAAATACATGTAGTTTATAATTTTTATGCCCTTGTTGTTATGGGTAAGTGGTATTTATAGCAATGGAGAAGGACAAGAATCCAGAAGTGATGCATTTTACACATGTATGATCTAATTGAGGTGTAAAAATGTTTCATTAACAAAAACTAAGTCAAAACCCATATTAAGAAATGTTGTTAATTAATGTGTTGAAATCACTTTAGAAATCCTAAAACAAAAACCCACAAAATCCATATAAATATATCTCCAATTAGATATTTCAACTATGTACCCATTGGGCATACATTTTTTGACAAGTAAACAAAAATTCATTTCAAAAGGACTTTTGAAAACAAGAGTTAATTTTGACCCTTCACAAGTTCATAATTACCATTTGGTTAAGGTTTCACAAAAAACAATTTCACACTTAATTTTATTTTTCAACCCATGCTTAGTCACTTAAGCAACTTGGAGTGGAATTCAATATGAATTCTTGATTTTTTTTACAATATAGTCAATTGACCAGTCCATATTTTTTAATTTCAAAAAGTCCATTATTGATAATGAATACATTATTTTCAAAAAAACATTTGTGCAAATGTTTTCATGATCAAGTTTTTAGTATATAATGAATCACCATTTAATGCATTTAAAATTAAATTATTCACCATAAGCATTTAAACACAAAACACCTTGCAAAAATTGTTGTTGTGACTCCAAAAGCAAACCACCATAGCCTACATTCACCTTTGTGTAAACATGTAATTCCCTATAAGAAGTTGATGGGACATAAATGTGTGTCCTTGGAGATGCAATTGGAATCCCATAACCATGACTATGTAGGACATTCATTGATTTAATTGTTAACTTACTTTTAATTGTTTCCAAGAGGATGACAATTTAGGAAATAGGAAATGGCAATAAGGTTGGCTAGTACTCAATAGGGTAATGCATTGTGAAACAATTGGAGCATGCGATTTAAATTGGAATAGAAGCGATTAAATATTTTTCATCCAATTGTCCAATGAGTAGGTGAGACACTTGCACAACCGCATCTTGCTAAAATCTCATGGCATTGTTTGGAGGTAGAGAAGAGGCTTGAAAATTTAATATTGAATTATGTGAATGGGGAGAAGGGAAAGGAGTTTTAAAATTGTGAACTTGTTACATCTTCATTCAAGTTATTATGGGAGACATATTAAACTATTATGGAAATTTTGTGAAACAATTCCAAGTTTGGATCTTTGTATGCAATGTGTTTTTTTTTCTATCTTGACTTATTCCAAAATAGGCTAAATTCAATGTTTTCAAATCTATATTTATAATTTTATGTTAAGATCATAATGTAATTCTTTTGAAATTTGCAAAATATCAAATAAGGTTAAGTTTGAATGTTTAATTTGATAGATTTGTAGACTCTAACAAGCCATTAATTTGTTTACGTATGAGAACTCACAATGCATTCCAATTTTGCTTACAATTCACAAGGCACACAATGACCTAGACTTGGGAGGAACTATCATTTTTTTGCCTATCTTATAATTTGTAAATGGTGTTATGGGCTACATCAAAATGTTAAAAATTCCCAAAACTCCCAAGTTGTTAAAGCCCTAAAATTGTTATATTATGAATTTCATTATTTTGTGGGTTTAATTTCCAAAAGTGGAAATACATTTGGAAGTATTGGGAATGGTTCCTTTTGATTCCCACACATTTTCATTTCTTGAATGAATGTGTTTTCACTCTTTTACATCACATTGTATCATTACAAAGAATTAACAAATCAACAATTGGATTAATAATTAATTTATAGTCATAATTATCACATATAACTTTTATAGGGCCTAGTTGCCTTGGACAAGTTGCATAAAAATATAGTCACATGAAGATACAATTTAGATGAACTTTCCATCCATCCAATACAATTTATTTGGCATCAATATTTTGCAACTAATTTTATGATAAAACAATGTAGTTGCATTATTTTTATATATTTAAATATTTATTTTTAAAATATTAAGATGTATTTTTATATTATTAATAAGTTCATTGATTTCAACCTATACCATGTCGACACATGTTATTACCTAGGTTAGATTTTAAAGATAAATTTAGGTTGCTAGGTAGGCCACCTCTTATGCTTACACCTAAATCCACATAGTAAACACTTAGTTGAAATTGGTTACATAGGTAGGGAATATTCAGTCAACATCCCACCTTTGACCACAACCCATGTCATCTGTGGGAATTAATCTTTAAACCCCAAGTATGTAGATCAATTATGTTGCCATCAAATCACCCCACTTGTTGTGATAAATGAATAATGTGCATTTTATTTAATTTACTTAATTTAAAACATCATATGAAACATCATTTTTTATATTCAAAATTTTGTTAAAATATTATCCAAATGATAATAATAAAATTTAATTTTAAATTTATTTCAATAATGTAAAAGATCTCATTTTTTTCCTTTTAAAAATTTGATTGATTTGAAAAGACAAAAAAAATAAAAAAATAGTTATTGAATACCATTTAAATGACCATTCCTTAAATTTTTTTTTCAAGAACATGATTTATAAATGGATAATATAATAATAAATAAATAATATATTTCACATCTTAAATTTTCATTTGATTTAAAAAATTATACTATACAAAGTTTCTTTGATGTATCATAATTTTACCAATAAAATAAAATTTAAATTTGTGATATATAATTGATTCGCATATGTAATTTTTAAATCGATCATCAATAAATTATAATAGAAACATAATAAAAGCTTTGATATTAACCATATTATTTTTATTTAAAAGATTAATATAAATAATCGCTTTAAAATTTTAAATATTAATTTTTTTTTACAACTAAATGAATTTGTGGAAATATGAATTTTATTTATTTTACATATATAATATCTTAATTTCTACTCAAAATTATGATACAATGTTTATGTAAAAATAAATTATATTTTTGCAAATCTTGAAGTTTTATTTGATTAAAAAATATATTATAATTCTTTTTAATATACCAAAAAATGCAATTTAGATGTATGGTATATAACACATTAATTATATAATATTTATAAATGGATTATAAATTATTCTTAGTAATTACTACCTCACCTATGTAAAAAGTAATTACATTACCTACTTAATTAAGTAATTAATTCAAAAAAATCTCAAATCAACATGATAAAATACCTACTATTTAACTCACGTACATATGATTTTATGGTACTCCACTTATTTCATAAAGTATTTTATCTGATTTAACGACAAATACCGAACATTTTGGAAAAAAAATTCTTGAACCCATACATGTTTTTGCAGGTCACGTAGTTATAGGTTTTGTCAAGAAATATACGTTACTAACTATTTATTAATTACTACTTAACTTATTTAATAACTAGATTAATTGATATTTTTTCGTCACATATTAATTATGCTTATTATTTATTACTTACTGCACATATATACTACATACTAGCTATCCTATTTATTACCTATTTAATAAATAAATTCTATATTCTAATTAATTACATGATTAATATAAAAATATTATCACATATCAACATGGTAAAATACCCATTATTTAGCCATATACATATTACCTACTACCTAGCCCTGTTTACTACTTGGTACCTATTACAATTTGTTTACATGATTAGTTGCGAAAAAAATTATGTTTTCATCCATCAATTGATGCCTTAATAGAAAGATGATAAATGTGTATTTTTCGTAGTTAATTACAAATTATGAAGAACCTTATAATGCTATAAATTTCAAAATGGTCCAACTCCAGCATTTATTGTTATGGTCCTTTCAAATTTTCATAAACCCACCAAACCTTACTACACATTTAATGGTTTGTTTATTGAAGAAAGCTAAGGGAAAAACATTTGATCAGTAAATCCAACAATTTAATTTGCTGACTCATTTTTTTCACATTCGATTACATGTACATTTGCAACTAGGATTTATAGTTGCAAAACAAGTTAAAAAGATGCCACATGGTGTCCAATTGCCTATGAACCACCTTTTAAGTTACAAAAAGAACTACATTTTCATTTAATTTGGGATGCCATTAAAAATGGATGATATATGTGTATTTTTCATCTTCATTTTCATCTTCATCAACATTAATCACAAGTTTAAGTCACATATGCAATTATAAACCACTTTGTAATTGGTTATGTAACTACAAGTCATTTTTACTAGGTGCTATAAAAGATAATTGCATCTATAGTTGTAAAATTGATTGATTTGGACACAAGTTATAAACACATGGATTGGAATGGACATGATTCCTTGTAGTGAACTCTAATATTTTACTCAACCCAATTCCACTTGGAAAATTTCAATTTCCTTCATCCATTATTTGGTAATCAGTGTTAGCAAAGTTGTTTAGCTTAAAGGTCAAAGCACCACACTTATATGTTCAAATGAGATTAGTTGGAATATTTCAAAATTTTAAGAATGAAAATTTGTTGTCCTTCTTGAGAGTTGGTTGCACACCCAAGTTAGCATCACAACACTTGATGGACCTTAACAAGTAAAAACATAAGAGGGATGCAACACATTTAACTCAACTAGAAAGCTTGTCTAAAGTTGTATTTTGAAACCAAATTTGAGCAATTCAAGATTGCCACAAAATTGGAACTATGGTAAGTAATTTTTTTTGGGATGTCATGATATAAATTACATCCATGGATTAATGTCAATGATGAAAAGAACTCCCAAACCCCAAGTGATAGCCATCTAATATTCCAAATTGACCAACATATTTTGGGTTAATGATAGTTATTTTTATCATGTTTATGCTTGGTAAAAACTTTACCATATGTAAAAAAAACTAAAACAACAATCTTATCTAGCAAAAAAACTTGTAGTTGATGGCTTCATTAGTGTTATTGGCAACCCTTGTAATCACAACTTATGATCACAAGCATGGTGTCCATTAATGTGAACTTAAAATGGAAAAAGAAATTTTAGATGACCAATCTTTTGGGGTTTTTTCTTGACCCTTTAATAGGAATTTTTGGGAAGTGGCGAAGGTTTTCTTTCACATTATGGAAAGAAATTTCTTTTTCTTATTCAAAATAGGTCATTTTGGATGTTTTGTCTTTGTATTTTCCTTTAGTTTTGAAATATTCTTTGTGTATGATTCATAGTTTCATATATGATTAGAAGTTTTGGCTTTTGAAATTCATGGTAACTTTTTTTGGTTCTTCATAAAACCTTATAGCACGTCATGTATAGTTGTCACATAATCAACTGGTTGTGACAATTCAACACATGAATGCATGTAATTATGAATGATTTCTTATTTTTCAAATTCATGGGCCTAGCTTAAATTGTGAAGTTCAATTAACTTCCACATGAGACTATAGTTTATTTGAAATGGGACAAGTTTTTCCAATGTTAACATAATTTGGAAGTGTTTTCCTTCATAAAAAAAATTGTTCAATTTTTTGTTAGTTAATGGGGTCTAATTTGTTTTCCTTGTCATGGTGTTATTTGGCATGTAAGTTGGAAAAAATGTGTTGAATTATGTTTTTAAAAAGTGAAGTGATGCATTCCCAAGCTCCTTGATAGACTCAAACGTGAGTTTGAAGTGAAAACAATGGAAAAGTAAGGAGTTGGGGCACGCTCTTTGGCTTGCAACATTTTGGGGGTAGAGGGGTGTGTTGGAGTTTCAGGATGGGACTAGGAAGAATGACAAGCAATCACTCACTCACACGGACCTACACAAAACCAAACAACAAGTTGGTTAGTGCATAGGCGAAGCACTTTTGGTGCTAAGACGAGCCATAGGCAATTCAGATTCACAAGATTCACCATGGTCTGGACTTGGGGGAAGCCACCACCTTCCCCCTTCTAGTATATTCTATGCTTCTCTATGAAGTCCACATTTTAATGACATTTTGTTTCAGGACTCCCAAATGGGAGTCTCAAAGTTGTAGCCTTCATCGAGAGCTTTCCAACTATATGTTACACACGAGGAAATTGGGGTGATTTCTAACTTTTAGTGGTCAAGAGTCAAACTACCACTTTGACTCCCGACCTTTCTTTTGGCCATTACTTATGTTTTAAGTGTCCAAATGGGTCATGTGAGCCCATTTTTAAAATTTACGTTTCAATATATTTTTAATGATATAAAAACCGTTTCAATTCAATGGGTTTTGACCTTTGCAATCACTCCCTGAAAATTTGGGAATCCATCGGGACTCTAACTCTAGAAGTGGGAGCTCACTTGGGAGTGTGAGGCTTCATTCTCTCACACTCTCTTGCACTCTTGGGAGTATAAGATGTGCCTCCTGGGCTTCCCTCTTGTTCCGCACTCTTGTAAGCCCTTGCCTTAGTCACGAGCCCAAGGCTAGGGTTGTGATGTAAATTGAAAGAGGTGTGTTGAATTATGTCTTTAAGAAGTGAAGGTTCTGCACAATGTGGGTAAGGTGGAATTTCACCCCTTTGACGTTGCTATGAAAACTCAACCTCATTTTTCAAAGCTTTCAAAGCTCAGTGACAAGTTCACATCATCAATTTTAAAATTGTAGTTTCAATAATACATTATAATAAATCATAATTTTTCAAAAGGTTCAAGTTGATTAAAATTGTTCACATTGACCAAAAAGATGTTCAATTTTATTATAGGCATGGTTTTTTTTATTAGTTTTTAAAATTGAAGTGACAATTTTGACCAAATGTTAAATCGTACATATAGTCAAAAAATACAAATTAAAAAAATGGTCCATGATCCATCAATATGTCCATGGCCTAGCCAAATTGGCCATACTGAATGACCATGCTTAATCAAATTGGCTATATTAATTTGGTTAACTAGCCTACTTGTTATGCTTATTAAACTACCTACATACTTATTCACTTACCATTTGCTTACTTATATCTTCCTTACTTACTATTATTTACGTATTATTTACCAAAATTACCTATTTATCTACTTACTTACCTACTTATATCTATTTATCTACCTACCTGTTGTCTATTTATATACCTACCTATAATTTACATTAATAGGTAAGTAGGCATGTGTATTTACCTATCTATTTAATTAGGTACTTATTAATCTACTTATGAAAAAAATTGAAATTCAAATGTTGTTTTATACATTGATAAAAAATTTCATGGAAGTTCAAGGAAACATATTAAATCCATTTGCTATCATATTATTTTACAAAGTGGAGGGGTGGTTTGATGGTCAATAGATTAGTATGGGTTTGAGGAGACCAAGGTTCAATCCCCTTTGCCAACATATATTATGTGGAGTATGTATATATATCATGTACATGCATGTAAATGTATAACACTTAGGTGGGTTGTGAATAGGTAGGTAAGAGGTCATGGGTGTGGGTGGGTAAATAAATATTTATAATTTATATTTTTATATTTACAAATTGAAATTTTTTTAATATTTTTTTATTTTGGTTGAACAATTTTTTGTTTGATTTGACTAGCTAAGAAATTTATTTTGTGGTCAATAAAAAAAAATCACCAATCAAATTGGACATGTTCAAATTGACATTTTTAGTATGATTATGGTCAAATTGACCAAATGTCAAAATGATTGATGATTGGTTCTTGATTTTTTTTTCCAATCAAATGAACCATGATTTCTTGTAATGGTATGTCTTACATTTGAAAAAACTTACTAGTAGGCAATATTCCATAATATAATATTTTAATCTTCTATCATGAATATTTTTTTGAGAAAAAATCTCACCTAAATCATGATATTCTAAGGAAGAAAGGGCAAGAAAAAGAAAAAAACCCAACCCCTCCACCTTTAGAAACAACCAACCCTCTCCCCTTGCATGCCAACCAAGAAACAATCTCTTGGAAAGGTCTTACCCTGAAAAGAAGGGTAAAAGAAACACCCTTCCCCTCCACTTTCCAAAGAGGAAAAATAAATAAAAAATCCCATCTCACCCAAAAAAAACCCTCTGAAAGGGGGAGTCACCCCTATATAGCTATTTTGAAAAAAGAAATGACCCCAACCCTCCTATTCTCTCTCTCTCTCTCTCAAATTTTCACCTATAACCTTATCCCACTCCACTTCAATGCACCCCACCCACCTTCAAAAAAGAAAAAAATCTACACCTATACTTATGTCCTTATCCATTAAACCCCTATACCCACACAAAATGAGTTCCCACAATGCATCTATAGGACAAAGCCAACAAAGAAATTGGGTAAAATTGCAAGCAACTTGCAATGAAGCATGAAACATTGCAAGCAAGCAACAACCAATGGTCAAGTCTACAGTAGATCAAGAGGAAACATGCCACTGATGCTAGAGTAGGCACTCATTAAGACCTAACAGCCATTTTAAATCCTTCATACTTGGTTGCTAATACTTGCCGGGAGCCTTGTGAGATATCTGGTATAACACAAGAAACCATCAACTCTGTTGGAGGAACAACTGAGTCATCACAGGTTGCCAATGGATCCTTCACCAGTGGCTGTTGGTTCATTCTGGCCACAAATATTCCAGTTTGTGAAATCACTTTTCAAACATCACACACATGAGAATTCCACACACATGAACTGAAATGGAACAACCTTCAATTGCAGCTTT
>Ga0209208_10008469_pt1 | contig 13704 bp, 14 predicted proteins | sample S1TSphfallax_3_FD_187694 | JGI IMG/M metagenome (GOLD analysis project Ga0209208, IMG submission 187694) | Host-associated microbial communities from peat moss isolated from Minnesota, USA - S1T2_Fd - Sphagnum fallax MG (SPAdes) (version 2) | ecosystem: Host-associated > Plants > Peat moss >...
CCGCCAGTTTGCGCGCGCAAGCGCACGAGGTGGAAATCCTCTTCGAGCTCGGCAGCGGATACGTCGGCGCGCGTGCGTCCAGGAATGATCTGCCGGCGCCGTCGCGCGATCCGCTCGCGCTGCGTACCATCGTCCAAGGCGATACGCCGCTGCCCGAGCGACGCGGTATCGTTTTCCAACTCGGCACGAAGTGGACGGCGCTCGGGGTTGCACCCGAACGTTTGCGTGCACTTTCGGTTGCGCTCATCGGACGCGGTGCGCGCGCGATCGTCAGCGCGGATGAAGCAGCGGCCGTTCGCGCGATCACCGGCGACCTTTCCATCGATGTGCTGCCGGCGCTTGCGGATTGGAAAGATGCGGTCGATCGTGCGGCCGTTCTCGTTAGTCCGGATACGGGCGCCGTGCATCTCGCCGGCATGCTCGGCGTGCCGGTCGTCGCGGTGTTCGGCGCGCATCAGGCGGACGCGCAGATCGCACGCTGGCGCCCGTGGGCCGCGCCGGGCACGTCGTTCACAAGCGACGATCTGCGCGACGAAAACGGCATCGCGGCCGTCGTCGCGGCGGCCGAGGCGGCAGCTCATGGCTGAACGCGCGCTCCTCATCGCCGCCGGTGGCGGCATCGGCGATACCCTTCTCGCGACGGTCGTCGCACAAGCGTTGAAGACGAGATTCGCGTCCGTCGACGCGCTCGTTTTGCCGGAGCATCGCGAGATCGTCGAACGCACGCCCGCCATCGCGAACGTGCACCTCTTCGATGCATCCGCGCTGCCCGTCGGCATGCGACTGCGTCCGCAGTCCTACGCGGCGAGCATCACGACGTGGGCGACGGGTGCAACCGCGCTCGCGCCCCTCGTCGCGGGCATTCCCGTGCGTGTCGGCCAAGCACGGCGCCTCTACAGCCCGCTCTTCACGCAGCGCGTCGTCGTGCGCAGCGAACGCGGCGATCACACGACGCATTGGACCGAAATTCTGCTCGACTATGCGCGCGCGCTCGATTGCGATCTCGCCGCTCCGTTGCCGCACTTCGTCCCGACCGCGAGCGACGAACGCGCAGCCCAGGCGCTCGTCGCCGCGCACGGCATCGCCGAGCCCTATATCGTGCTGCATCCGACGCGCGGGCTGTCGGCGGAACGCGCGCGCTGGCCGCTCGCGGGATTCGTGACCCTCGCGCGCGCACTGCGCGAGCGTGGCCCGGTGCTCGTCACCGGATCGGAGGCAGACGCGCATATCGCAAGCGGCATCGCCCAAGCGGCCGGTCCCGGCGTCGTGTCGGTTGCCGGGGATACGTCGATCGGTTCATTCGGCGCGCTCGCCGCGGCAGCGCACGCGGTCGTGGCGATGGATTCCGGACCAATGCACATCGCCGCAGCGGTCGGCGCGCCGACCGTCGGCATCTTCGCGCTGCAATCCGACGAGCCGGATCGCTGGGCGCCGCGCGGACCGCATGTCGTTGTCGTGCGCGCGACGTACCCGTGCCGGCCCGGCGAGCGCAAAGAAACCTGTCCGGATTTCGCCTGCGTCGCCAACCTCGATGTCGGGACGGTCCTGCGGGCGCTCGATCTCGTCCTGCGCCGCGGAGGTATTCCGTGAAGCCGTCAGTGTTGGGAACGCGACGATTCCGTGGTCTGCCAGCCGAGCGTAGACGCGCGGGCGCGATTCGGCGGGACGCCGAACATCGTTCGCCGTGCAGACGATTCCTTATGACGATTTTGCCAAAGTCGATATCCGGGCCGGGACGATCCTGAGCGCCGAGCCGCTCGCCGGTGCGCGCAAGCCGGCGATCGTGCTCGAGATCGACTTTGGCGCCCCGATCGGACGCAAGAAATCGTCGGCGCAGATTACCGTGCACTACACGCCCGAGACGCTCGTCGGGCGGCAGGTCGCGGCAGTCGTGAATTTCGCGCCGAAGCGAATCGCCGGCTTCACGAGCGAGGTGCTCGTGCTCGGCTTCCCTGATGCGGACGGCGCGGTCGTGCTCATCGAGCCGGAGCGCGGCGTTCCCAACGGCGCGCGGCTGTACTGATGCGGCTCACGATCCAACTCTGCACGTTCAAACGTCCCGCCCTGCTCGCGCGCGTGCTCGAAGCGTGCTTCTCGCAAACGCTCGCGCCCGATGCCTACGAAGTCGTGCTCGTCAACGACGGCTCGCCCGACGAGACGCCCGAGGTGATCGAGCGGATGCGGCCGCTCGCGCGTTGCCGCTTCGAGGTGATCCATCAGCCGAATTCGGGCCTCGCCAAAGGCCGCAATGCGGGCATCGCGCGGTCGACCGGCGAGCGGATCGCGTTCATCGACGACGATGTGCTGCCGACGCCGGTCTTCGCCGCGGAGCATCTGCGCAGCGACGACCGCGCCGGTGATGTGATCGTGCGCGGCGCCGTGATCAACGTCGAGTCGTTCGATTTTCTGCCGCCGCCGATCTGGTCGCTCAAAAACTACAGCGGCAATTACTTCTGGACCAGTAACGTCTCCGTCCGGCGTGCGCGGCTCGATCGTGTGGGCGGCCGATTCGACGATACGTTTTCCGAATACGGTTGGGAGGACATCGAGCTCGGTATGCGCTTGCGCGAGATCGGCACGCAAGCGGTCTTCAACCGCTATGCGGTGGCCTTTCATCACAAGCCGCGACCCGCGGGGACGAATGTGGCCGGGATGCTGCGGCAAGTGCGCGCCCAAGCGCGCACGGCCGTGCAACTGGAACGCAAGCACCCGCACTGGCGCGTGCAGCTCGCGGTCGGGGATACGGCACCGCAGCGCGCGCTCGGCGAGGCGTTTCACAAGAGCGGGCTCGCGCAGCGCATCGCGCCGCTGGCGGGCGCAACCGACGGCGAGCAGCGCCTGAACGTGCTGCAGCTCGCCGCCGCGCAGCTGCTCGCAACCGACGCCTACTACGACGAACTCGCTAAGGCGAAGCTCGCGCCGTAACGGGATGCGCATCGTCCTCTCGCGGACCGATCGCGTCGGTGATCTGATCCTCTCCACGCCCGCGATCGCCTCAATCCGCCGCTCGTTTCCGGGCGCCCACATCACGTTCGTGGCGAGCCGCCACAACGAGGTCGTGGTCGACGGCTCGCCCGACATCGATGCGGTCGTCGCGCTGCCGTCGGAGGTGAAACCCGAGCGAGTCGGCGCCCAGTTCGCCGGCACCGATCTTGCGATCGCGCTCGCACCGCGGGCGATCGACATGCGGCTCGTGTACGCGACCGGCGCCCCGCGTCGCATCGGGTACACCTACGCGCGGCGCTATCTGACGCGCTTCGTGGCGCGCCGCTGGCTGACGGACGTGCTGGTCTCCGAGGCGGATCCCGACGTCGCCGACCGCCGGCCGGGTCTCGTCGTGCGGCACGAGGTCGATCAGGTGCTCGCGCTCGCCGAAGCGGCCGGTGCCGGGCAACTCGTGCACGAACTCGTCGTGCCGGTCACGGCGGCCGACCGGGCGGCGGTCGCCGGCCTGCCGGAGGCGCCGATCGTCGTCCACGTCGGCAAACGCTGGGGTGAGGAGGGCAGCACCCCCGCCAGCCTCGTGCAGCTGTTCCGGGATCTGCGCGTCCTCGGGCGTCCACTGGTCGCGACGTACGGCGACGATGGGGTCGCCCTCGCCGCGGCGATCGCGGAGGCGCAGGTCGCGGACGTGGTGCTGGGCCGCTTGCCGTTCGGCGTCTGGGCGGCGGCGCTCGAGCGCGCGGCCTGCGTCGTGACGATCGACACCGGTGCGACTCATGTCGCAGCGGCGATGAAGCGACCGACCGTCGTGCTCTTCGAGCATCGCTACTTCCGGCTCAACTCGCAAGAATGGTCGCCGTATCGGGTGCCGAACGCCGTCCTGCGCAAGCCCCGCCTCGAAACGGACGACGCACTCCGCGCGTCGCGCGCCGAAATCGTCGCGGCCGTCGCTCTCCTTTTATGAGTCAACTCCGCATCTCCGTCGTGATCCCGACGTACAACCGTTTGGACACGCTCCGTCACGTGATCCCGGCCCTGCTCGCGCAAGATCTGCGGGCGGATGAGTTCGAGATTCTGGTCGCCGATTCGCTTTCGAACGACGGCACGAAAGAGTTTCTCGCCGGCATCGCCCGTACCGATCCGCGCGTGCGCCATCTCCCCGGTCCGTATAGCGGCCGGGCCGAGGCGCGCAACGCCGGGATCGCGCACGCGCGCGCCGCGCTCGTGCTCTTCACCGACGCCGACATCATCGCCGCGCGCGATCTGCTCTCGCGGCACCTCGCGCGCCACGACCGCTCGACCGAACCGCGCGCCGTCGTCGGCCTCGAAGTGCAGGTCGATTCGCTCGCCGATTACGAGCGCAAGAGCCGCGATCCCGCGCAGCGCAACCCGCTCCATCCCGCGTCGCGCAAGCATCTCTCGTGGCTGTATTTCCTGACCGGCAACGCATCGGTGCCGCGTGCGCAGCTCGATGCGATCGGTCGCTTCGACGAAGATTTCACCGGCTACGGTCACGAGGATCTCGAGCTCGGCTATCGGTTGCAGCACAAAGCGAAGCTGCCGATCGAGTACGCGCCCGAAGCGGTGAATTACCACTGGCATCCGGTGCCGTGGGATCAGCAGCAGGGCCGCATGGAACTTGCCGGCCGATCGACCGTGCGGTTTTATCGCAAGCACCCGACGTTCGATGTCGAGGCGCGCCTGGGCATGACGAAGCTCTCGCTCGCGCTGCACGACATCGTCGAGTCGCTGCCGCCGCTGCGCGGCTGGATCGAGACGAACGCCGTGAAGCCCGGTTTCGCGCGCACGCTCTCGTTCCAATACCATTATCTGACCGGAGTGAAAGCGGCGCTGCGTGGAAACGACTAACACGGATACCGTCGCGACGATCGCGGCGACGATACCGCTCCCACCGGTCTCGTGCGGTCAACTGCGGATCTCCGATGTTGCCCGCGGTGGAGTCGAGCTGCGCGGTTGGGTTCATCGGCGGCGCGATCACGGCGGATTGATCTTCATCGACCTGCGCGATCGTGACGGTATAACGCAAATCGTCATCAACCCGGACGAATCGTCGGAGGCGCTCCTGCGCACCGCTGCCTCCCTGCGCAACGAGTGGGTGATCGGCGTGCAGGGAAACGTCCGGCTCCGGCCCGAGGGAACACGCAACGCCCAACTCGCGACCGGCGAGGTCGAGGTTGCGGTTACTGCCATCGCGGTTCTCAATGAATCGCTGACGCCGCCGTTCGCGGTCAATTCTGATGATGATGTCGATGAGACGCTGCGCTTGCGCTATCGCTATCTCGACTTGCGGCGTCCGCGCATGCAGCGCAATCTCACCGTGCGCCACAAGATCACCAAGGCCATGCGCGACTATTTCGACGCGCGCGGATTTCTCGAGATCGAGACGCCGAACCTGATCAAGTCGACGCCCGAAGGCGCGCGCGACTACCTGGTTCCCTCGCGCGTGCATCAGGGCACGTTCTATGCGCTGCCGCAGTCGCCGCAGCTCCTCAAGCAGATCTTGATGATCGGTGGTCTCGGCCGCTACATGCAGATCGCACGCTGTTATCGCGACGAGGATCCGCGCGCCGATCGACAGCCGGAGTTCACGCAACTCGATGTCGAGATGACGTTCGTCGAAGAAAACGACGTCATGGAGATGATGGAGGGCTGCGTGCGCTACGTCTGGGAGCACGCGCTCGGCATCGCGATCCCCGCCCCGCTCGACCGCCTCACCTACGCCGAGGCGCTGCGCCGCTATGGTTCCGATAAACCCGACCGCCGCTTCGAGCTCGAACTCACCGATGTGCTCGATCTCTTCGCGACGAGCGAGTTCACCCTGTTCCGCACGCTCGCCGAAGGTGCCGGAAATCGACTCGTCGCGCTGCGCTATCCCGGCGGCGCGTCGCTCTCGCGGCGTGATTTTGATGCGCTCACGGAGGTCGCGAAATCGTTCGGTGCGTCCGGCCTTGCGTATATCTCGCTTGCACCCGACGGCGCGAAGGGTCCGATCGCGAAGTTTCTTGATCCCGCGCTGCTCGGCGTGCTTCGCGAGCGCAGCGGCGCCGTCGATGGCGACGCGATTCTCTTCATCGGCGGCAAAGCCGCGATCGCAAGCGATATCGCCGGCCGTATGCGTCTGGAAATCGGCGAACGCCTTGGGCTACGCGATCCGGCGCAGTTCGCGTTCTGCTGGGTCTACCGTTTCCCGCTCTTCGAGGAAGACCCCGAAACCGGCGCGATCACGTTCTCGCACCATCCATTCACCTCGCCGGCGCCCGGGCAAGAAGATCTCTTCGACAGCGATCCGCTCGCGGTCCGGGCGCAGCACTACGATCTCGTGCTCAACGGCTTCGAGCTCGGCAGCGGCTCGATCCGCAATCATCGCGAAGCGTTCCAACGCAAAGTCTTCCGCCGTCTCGGGCTCGACGATGCAACGATCGAGGATCGCTTCGGCTTCTTCATGGAAGCCCTGCGCTACGGAGCACCGCCGCACGGCGGAATGGCCCTCGGCCTCGATCGTATCGCGATGCTCGCTTGCGGCGAAACGTCGATCCGCGACGTAATCGCGTTCCCGAAAAATCAGATGGCCCGCGACATCATGATGGACGCGCCGTCACCCGTGCCGGAGACCTCGCTTCGCGATCTCGGCCTTACGATCAAAGCGAAACCGGCAAAAAGCGCCACGCCCGGCTGATCGTTCGGTCGCATTTGTAATCGCGCCGCAAGACGGAGTGTCATCCTGCGCCGCCAGCGTGTCATCGCGAGCCGCCAGCATGTCATCCTGAGCCGCCAGCGTGTCATCGTGAGCCGCCAGCGTGTCATCGTGAGCCGCCAGCGTGTCATCGTGAGCCGCCAGCGTGTCATCCTGAGCCGCCAGTGTGTCATCGTGAGCCGCCAGCGTGTCATCCTGAGCCTGTCGAAGGATGGGCGCGCCACTCACGGTTTTCTCACGGCCATCCTTCGACTCAGGATGACACGGTGAAGCGAAGCCGGCTACCTAGAGGCGGTGCGTCGTCTCGCGGAAGAGCATGCGTTTGTTGAGTTCGCGCAGGGCCTCGATCGATTTGCGATGTTCGTCGCCGCGGCCGTGTCGGGCGGCCAGGCGCAGCGATGCATCGAGGCTGCGCTCGCGCGCGGCGTAGGTTAGGAAGGCGTTCAGGTCGGAGTCTTCGATTCTTCGATCCATCATAACGATGACCACGTATACCCGCATACGCGTGACTCTACGCCGTGAGTTCGCGCGCTCGCGTGAAGATGTGATCGAGCATCGGCTGCGTGAGCACGCCGGTGTTCGTATTTTGGCGGCTCGGATGGTACGAAGAGAGCACCGTCACCGCGCCGTGCTGCGGCAGGATGACGGCGTTCTCGCGCCCGTGGGCAAAGGGTTTTCTCGCCTCCCGATAGCTGCCGTGCGCTTTGATGTAGGCGTGAATCGTATCGTCGGCGATCTTGCCGAGCGTTACGATGACACGGGTGTGCGCAAGCGCACGAAACTCCTCGACGAGAAACGGAAAGCAATTCGCCAGTTGGCGCGGCGTCGGTTTGTTCTTTGGCGGCGCGCAGCGGCCGGCGGCGGTGATGAAGGCATCGCGCAAGACGAGTCCGTCGTTGCGATCGGTCGCCAGCGCTTGGCTTGCAAACCCGGCGCGGTGCAGCGCGCGAAAGAGCCAGTCGCCGGACGCGTCGCCGGTAAACATGCGCCCGGTTCGGTTGCTCCCGTGGGCGCCCGGAGCAAGCCCCACCAGCACCACCCGCGCCAGCGGATCGCCGAACCCTGGCACGGGCCGCGCCCAGTAGGTCTGGTCGAGAAAGGCGCGCTTCTTCACGCGGCCGACGTCTTCGATATAGGTCGCAAGTTCGGGGCACTTCCGGCACGCGATCACGCGACGCTCGATGAGATCGATCGTCATCGCGCGTCCTTCGCGGCCGGGCCGCGGAAATGCTCGACAGGCAAAAATCGTTGCTCCGCGCACGTGGTTTTGAGACGATAACCGGGTGATCGATCGCATGGATCGTCGCGCGATGGCCTTGCTCGCATTCGGGCACGTCACCGACGACGTCAACCAGAGTTTCATCCCGGCCATGCTGCCGTTTTTGATCGTCTCGCTGCACCTCACGTATGCAGCCGCCGGCACGCTTGTGCTCGCGCAGGCGATCAGCTCGTCGGTCATCCAGCCGGCGATCGGAAATCTCGCCGACAAGCGCCCGCTCCCGTGGCTGATCGCGGTCGGCCTGCTGCTGGCGGGCGGCGGTGTGGCACTGATGGGGGTGATGCCGAGCTACGCGCTCGTGTTTCTCGCCGCGCTCGTCTCGGGCATCGGCGTCGCGTGTTTTCATCCCGAAGCGGGCCGGTTTGCAAATTATGTCGCGGGCGCGAAAAAGGCGTCGGGGATGCGCTGGTTCGCGGTCGGCGGCAACATCGGCTTCGCGATCGGGCCGATCTTCGCGGCGGCGGTCATCGGCGCGTGGGGCCTGCATGGCTCGCTGCTCGCCGCGTTGCCGGTATGCGTCATGGGAACGCTCGTCTTCTTCGAGCTGCCGCGTCTGACGACGTTCTTGCCGGCGAAGCGAAAGGCCGGAACCGCGCCGGACTTCGCGGACGATTGGAATTCGTTTTGGAAGTTGACCGGCTTTGTCGTGTTTCGCTCCGCGTGTTATCTCGGGCTCGTCGCGTTCTTGCCGCTCTACGCGATCGGCGTTCTTCACCAGTCCCCGCAGATCGGTGCGGCGCTGGACTCCACCTATCTCGTCTGCGGCATCGCGGGGACGATCACGGGCGGACCGCTCGCCGATCGCTTCGGCCGCCGCGCGATCTTGATCGGCTCCACCGCGAGTGCCGCCGTGCTCGTTGCGGCGTTCGTCGCGATCTCGCACGGCGGATCGGCGCCCGTCGCGCTCGACTTCGTGTTCGCCGGGTTGATCGGCTTCGCGATCGTTGCCTCGCAGGCATCGTTCATCGTGCTCGGCCAGGAATATCTCCCGAACCGCATCGGCATCGCGACCGGCGTCACGATGGGGCTCGCGGTCTCGGTCGGTGGGCTCTTTTCACCGGTGTTCGGGCGCATCGGCGATCTGTTCGGCCTGAGCGCATCGATGTGGACCATCGTCGGCCTGACCTGCGCGGCGCTGTGTTTCTCGTTCGTGCTGCCGCCGCACGCGCGGCGTTTGCCCTACGTGAGATCGGGAAACCCGAGCCCGGCCAGCGCTTCGTAGACGACGACGCCGGCCGCCGTGGAGAGATTGATGCTGCGTACGGCGCCGGGTCGCATGGGGATGCGCAGCGCGCGCTCGGGATGCGCACGCAACAGCGCGTCGGGTAACCCGGCGGTCTCTTTGCCGAACACGAGCGCATCGCCGCGCCGGTACGGCGCACCGCGATAGCTCTGCGCGGCGCGCGTGGAGAGAAACCAGCAGCGTTCCGGTGCGAAGGCCGCGAGAAACGCAGCGAGCGACGGATGCAGCACGACGCCCAGCGCGTCCCAGTAGTCGAGGCCCGCGCGTTTGAGCTCGCGGTCGCCGATCGAGAAGCCGAGCGGTTCGACCAGATGCAGCGCGCACCCGGTCGCCGCGCACAAACGCGCGACGTTGCCCGTATTCGGCGGAATCTCCGGCTCGACGAGCACCACGTGCAGCGGCGCATCGCGCACCTCCGCTGCCGCAACGATACGATCGCGCGGTTGCATTACCCGTTGGCGAGGCGCAAGAGTTCGTTGCTGCGTTCTTGCGGGACGAGTGCGTAGGCGATTCCGCCGTGGCGTTGCCAGACGCGCTCGAAGGACGCGCGGTCGTACATCGTCGTGAGGTCGGGATGGGCGGGATCGTTGAAGTGCGGGTGGCCGTGCTTCGTGAACCCGCGCAGCACCGCGAGATGTCCCGTGCTGTGCGCGAGCGGCGCGCCGGCCAGATCGTCTTTCCACGAGAACGAGAGCGCAAGCGGAATCCCCGAGGCGATGAACGCGGCCGCGTGCGCGATGCCGTCGAGGTGAACCACCGCCGCGCGTAGTCCGCGTTCGCCCGCGAACGCGACGTTGAACGCCCAGTTGCCGGTTCCGCCGTAGGCGGCGTCCGTGACCGCCGCGGCGATCTCGTCGACCGTGTACGAACCACCCCAGTAGTTGAGCAACATCGCGAGCGACGCGGGCGAACACCAGCCGCGCTGGTTCGGGTAGGCGGGCACGTACTGCGAGAGCGGCGCCACGTCGAGCAGGATGCCGTTCGCATCGACGGTCGGCCGCGGCGCGTGGACGGGCGTGCTGATCACGATCGCATCGAGTTCGCTCTCCGAACGCACCTCGATCGCGACGATCGCCTCGCCCGATGAGAGGATGTCGGTTTCGAGCGAGGCGACCTCGTCGCGCCCGTTGAGCGACCGCCGCTCCTGCTCGTCGAACCGCACGTAGGGGAGCCAGCTCGAGACTTGCCCGTCCGCACGGTAGGCGGTCAGATCGATCTGCCCGGCGGGCTTGCGGGTATTCCAGCAGACGACCGCCTCGTGGGCCGGTGCGATCCGGACGATGGTGCGCGATTCGTGCGGATAGACGATGCTCAACACCGGCGCCTCAGATCTCCCATTCGTGGGCGTTCCACAGCGCGGCCAGGTCATACTCCGCCGCCTGGTAGTGCTTGAGGTCGCTGTTATAGGCCGCCGTACTGCGCTCCCAATACAAGAAGACGGACGGTGCGAGCTCGTGAATCCGCGTCTCCTCTTGCTGGTAGAGCGCCTTCCGCTGCGCGCGATCGAAGGTGAGCAGCGCAGCTTCGCTCGTGCGCGTGAGGACGGCGTCGGCGAGAAACGACGTGTTCGCGCCGTGCGGCGGGATGTAGTGCTCGCTCCAGAGCCCCGAGTTGTCGGGCTCCGGATCGTTCGTGTCGACACTCCACGAGAGATCGTAGGTGCCGCCGTAGAGCGGGCCGTGCTGCGCAAAGAGCAAACTCACCGGGTAGTTCTTGATTGCCAGCGCGATGCCGACCGCGCGCAACTGCGCGACCATCTGCACTTCGGCCTGTTCGTTTGCGGGTTTGTTCGTGCCGGTCGAAATCGTCAGCGCGAGCGGCACGCCGCCCTGCGTGCGAATGCCGCCGGGCCCCGGTTTCCAGCCGGCGGCGTCGAGCAGCCGGCGCGCGGCCGCGGGATCGAAGACCCACTGCGGGATCGACGGCGCCGCCCACGAGTCGGGCACGATGTCGCTCGTCGCGCGCACGTTCACGCCGTGATAGATCGTCTGATTCATGCGATCCCAATCGACGGCTTGCGCGATCGCGCGCCGCACGCGCACGTCGCGCAACAGCGGTGCGCGGCAGTTGAAATCGAGGTGCCGCCAGTTCGCGACCAGCCGCCGCTGCACGTCGATCCCGTCGAGCTGCGCCACGCGCTGCACCTGGGTCTCCGGCACGCCGTCGTATACATCGACATCGTGCGTCTCGAGCTCTTGGAACAACGTTTCGGCGTTCGGAACGACCTTCCAAATGAGCTTCGTGAGTTTCGCCGGGCCGCGATAGTAGGTCGGATTTGGAACGAAGGTGAGCTCGGCGCCGTGATTCCACTCCGCGAGCGCGAAGGGACCGCTGGCGACCGGATGGACGTTGATGTCGGCGTGGTTGAGATCGGGGAGCTGCGCGAGCAAATGCGCGGGCAGGGGTGGGAACGCGCTGCCGCCGCCACCGCCGAAGATCGTATCGAGGATCGCGGCGTTGACGCGCTTCATGTGCACGACGAGCGTGTAGCGGTCGGGCAAGCGCATCGAATCGACGTCGGTCCACCCGAGGCGCGTGCGCACCGTGTTGCGGTCGTTCATCACCGCGTGCCAGGTGAAGACGACATCGCGCCCGTCGAGCGGCGCACCGTCCGCCCAGCGCACGCCGCGTCGCAGATGCAGCGTGATCGTGCGCCCGTCGGAACTGATCCCGCCGTTGGCGTACGTCGGGACGACGGTCGCGAGATCCGGCAGCAGCCGGCCGTGGTAATCGTAGCGGAAGACGTGCGCGTAGAGCAACGTCGAAATCTGATCGGCGCTCGCCGTGTTGGCGTAGAGTGGGTCGAGTGAGTCGGGCTCGTCGGAGACGCCGAGTCGCACGATTCCCGGCTGCGTCCAGGCGTGCCGCCCGCCCCCTCCGGCGCCCGCGCCATGGCCGGCCGGCGAACAGCTCGCCGCGGCAAGGACGGCAACGAGTGCCGCGGCGAGCCGCGCCCGCGCGCTCATGGTTGGACCGTGATGACGCTGGTCTTCGCGAGCTGCGGTACGATCGCGTCGTAGAGCGCGTGCGCGCCGTAGCGCACGACGTCGTCCGCGGGCAAGCCCGTTTCTTCCCGTGCCGCGGCGATCGCCGCGCGCGCGTCGTCGTCGCTCAGGTCGCGCGTGTTGAGCGCGATCCCGACGACGCGCGCGGGCTTCACGCCCGCACAGAGCGCCTCGTAGGTGCGGATCAATTCGCGATAGCCGAGCAGCGGGATGTCGTAGCCTTCGATCACCGTGCGCGACGGTTGATGCACGAGCAGTAAGGCGTCGGGCGCACTACCGTAGAGGAGCGCGAGCGTGACCGGTGCGTAGGCGGGATGGTTGATCCCGCCTTGCCCCTCGACGATCAGCAGATCGGGGGCGCGCCGTTCCCCTTCGAGCACGAGTTGTTCGACGGCGCCGGCCGCGAAATCGGCGATCACGCGATCGACCGAGGTGCCCCAGCCGGCGATCGCGATCCCCGTCTGGCCGGTTGGCACGAAGGCTGATTGCGTGCCGCGCGCGCGCGCGGCGCGGTCGAGTTCGAGCGAGACGGTCATCTTGCCGACGGCGCAATCGCTGCCCACGGTCAAGAGAATCGTCGCTTCGACGTCGTAGGCGGCGCCGGAGAAGAGCGGCGCGGCGGGCGGCAAGCGCAGGTCCCAGATGCGCGTGTCGTGCTCGCGCGCGAGCGCGGCGAATTCGGCATCCTCGCTCAAGAAGGCATGCAGACCGTTCACGATCTCGAGTCCCGCGCGGATCGCCGCCGCGATCTCGGCGCGGAACGCCGGCGGCAGCGCGCCGCCCGGCGGCGCGATCCCGATCAAGAGCGCGGTCGGCTCGTGCGTGAGCCCCGCGGCGACGTCGGCGACGATCGGTGCATCGGAGTCGAGGTGCGGCAGCACGTCGCGCACGCGCCGTCCGGCGTGCTCGGGGTCGACGACGGCGACGGTGATGTCGCTCGAATAGGCGATCACCCCGTGCGCCGTCTTGGCGGCACGCGTCGCGAACGCGCCCGGGGCGAGGATCAAGTAGCGGCGTGCCATGCGTTGAGAATCTCCGCTTCGCGCTCCGGTGGCAAACCGCATTGTAGCGGCGGCGAGCCGCGTTCGCGCTGCCAGGCCCGCGTCGCGCGCACGGTCTCGACGAGCGGCCGCAAGCGCAGGATGCCGGCCTGCTGTGCCCGCGTGACGTCGAGGTTGAGGAAGCCCTCGAAGCCCGGCAGCGGCGGGAGCCAGAGCGGCAGATCGGTCCAACCCGTGATGCCGTGGCGTGCGAGAAAATCGACATCCTCGATGTAGGTCACCGTACTCGCGGGCGCGTCGTCCGCGCACGCAGCGAAGACGTCGCCGAGCGTGAACCGACCGCGCGGGCTGGTGAGGTTGTAGCTGCCGCCACGGCGCGGCTCAAGAAGACTGTCCCTCCGAGGATGAGGACGTTCACGCGGTCGCGCGTTCGCGCACCCCGAGCCCGGGTCCGGCGGGCAGCACGATCTTGCCGTCGTCGTAGGTGATGCCGTCGAACGGATCGCTTGCGGTGAGAA
>Ga0209208_10008470_pt1 | contig 13703 bp, 13 predicted proteins | sample S1TSphfallax_3_FD_187694 | JGI IMG/M metagenome (GOLD analysis project Ga0209208, IMG submission 187694) | Host-associated microbial communities from peat moss isolated from Minnesota, USA - S1T2_Fd - Sphagnum fallax MG (SPAdes) (version 2) | ecosystem: Host-associated > Plants > Peat moss >...
CGAGCTGCGTCCCCGAAGAGAACGACATTACACTCGCGGAGGAAGAGGAAGAGGAAGAGGACGAGGAGGACGAGGAACAGGACGAGACCGATGTTGCAGCCGCTGAGACGAGCTCTGAGGATTCGGATCCTGGAACTGTAGATCTCTTCAAACCCGGGATGTATTACCATGAAGACGAGCTTGCGCAATATACAGATCAGAAGTCGCTCTTTGAATTTTGTTTTCCAGCAACAACCAGCAACAGCAGCAGCAGGTGGGCATCTGTAGTGAATGCAGCCAGGCAATCCGCTGCTTGCCTGGCTGCTACAAGGCCTCTGCAAATCCCCCCAACTCAGACTCTGAAGAAGAAACAGGGACAAGGAGAAGTTGAGCGTGAAGACGAAGGAGGAGCTAATCTCAGCTGTGTGCCAGGGTTTGAACTAAGGGCAGTAGTTCCTACAAGCTACAAAGCTGATCAAGACGACGGAAGAGGAGGAGGAGCAACTTCTTCTTCTTCAGCAATTCTAGGATGTGCTGGTTCATGTTGCACTAGTGCTGAGCTTCTTAGAGAATCAAGCCAAGATCAGCCAAACTGCTGCAATGCTTCTCCTCCTCCTGACATTCTTAGGAATAGGAGGACGACAATCTCCAGGGAGGATTGTAGGACTACTCTTGAACTTCAGAGAACACCACCCAGAAACTCTGAAGAACAAAAAGATGGAAGTTCCACAACCAATTCACAAAACAATGATGTGAAGCTTCAAGATGTGGACAGTGGCAATGTAGCTCAGAAACTGGGATGCAGTAGGCAAGGAGCAGATTTGGCACGAGATCATGGAGTAAGGAGCAAGGAAGGGGAACAAGATTCTTCAGCCAATGTAGGAGAACAACTTCTACCATCATCACAAAGTGGCGAGGATTCTAAGAATCCTCATCAGGGTTGGTTGGATTGCCCAACAAGCTGCTTACGAATCAGAATTATATCAGCAGGGAAGGAGTGCAGTGATCTTTGTTGCAGTAGCAGCAGCACTTCTGGTAATTTAATTCAGGATTGTGAAGCTCGGATAGAAGACGAAGAAGAAAAAGAGGAGCAAGATCCAGACCCAGATTCTTTCTTTTCCTTCCCGAGCTCACCATCTTCTAAACTTTTTGAGGAGGTGGGCTCTGGGCATATTATTGAGCAGATGAAGTCAACAAAGTTGATGCAAGAAATGGCCTGTAGAAAGTCAACTCTTGAAGAGTTCCAAGGGACAGGATTTGATGAAGAAGAGGTCAGACACAAGGAGGCAGAGAGTGCAACAGTTGGGAAAGCTCCATTACCAGTAAGCCAAGCAACATTGGAAACAGCAGCAGCAGCATCATCATCTCAGACCAATTTTTTTGACAAAAAAATCTTCTCTCAAGAACAACAACAAGCTTGTAATCCTGCTGCTGCTGCAAATTCTTCAAAGAGATTTGCAGCTTCCAAATCATTACTGAGCACTGAAGACACTTCCTCCAACAATCCACTGGATGGGCGTGGTGGGGATGAATCAAGCTGTTGTGAATCCTTTGACAATGATGATAATCATCATACTCTTGGAATCAGGATAATGCGCTTTGCAGGTAAGGATTTTGCTTGTTTTCAAATCAAGAAATGCTTCAACGGCAATGCAGTGGCAGATGTGCCATCATCAGGAGGAGTTACTGCTGCAGCATCAGCTTCTGAATCAGCTCCTGAATCAGGTAATACATTCATGATAGGAGTTGTGCTCATCCTCATCCTTGTCCTCCCACTCATCAATCTGTCAAACCCCACTCTTCTGCTCCTTATGCAATTCACATGTGTCATCAACTAGATGTGAACTATACCTTAACAACAGGCATGCACAGGACATCAAGGTGCTATACCAGATGGTGAAGATGCAGACTCCAAAGCTGAAAATTGGAATTTTGGGTCTGATTTTTCAATGATTCTAGAAATGCAAATTATGTGCCTCATCTCCAAAAGATTTCCTGCCTGATGATATACATATATATACCAGACATCAGCAAGCTCTTCCGATGATTAGTATGAGCATTTCTTAGAAAGACCTAAACCTGAGACTTGGTGTGTACATTTTTTTCTGCAGGCACTTTGAGGAACCTGATTCTTCATGGAGGCAAAGCTGTGCAAAAAGCAAGCAGCAGCAGAGCTAAATCTGTGAAAGATGCACTTGGCAACAAGAAAACCAATTGTCTGGAGCAATTTGAAGAGTCAACAACTTTGACTTCTTCAACAGGTAAAGGCCTCTTGCTCCTAAAGCTAGGTCTATTACGCCGAAAAACGCTTGGTTGTTAGAAACATACTGGAGAGAAGAAGAAAGCATCTCCATCCACCACAATCAAACCTCACCACACCCGAAGATCAGACCTTGCAAGCCAAAGTATATTGCTACATCAAGATCTGTAGCCGAAGAAGTTGAAAGCAAATCCCTTCATAATGTCAGAAAACACGATTGCTGCGTTGCTTTATTTCTAGCCAATGACCCAAGGTCTCAAGCCTGATGAGAGCTATGACATGGCCTCCTCCTTTGCATGTGCTTGTGGTATCACTGCAGTGCATGTCACAATGTTCTGGGGATGTACAATTTGAGAATCTTGGAAATCAGATTCGCAATCTTGATGACTTTCAGAAGAGCTAGAATACTTGAAGGATATCAAGGAATGAAGCCTTCTTCCATGTCTCTCTCCTGAGGTGCTATCTTCTTTGTGAGTTATGTACACTTGACATTGACAATTATTTCAGGGGGTACAACAATTTGGTTTCAGAGCGGCAGCTGCTGTGCATTTGTACCAATGTCTCACATGTTACAGTCCTTGTCTCTTGATGTTTGTTTGATGATCTCACTGGCTGTTGTTGTCAGCTGATGTTTGGATGTCTCTGTTTCTCTCACAGAGATTGAAACCCCAAAATTCTTCTTTCCCTACTTGTTATCACATGAAACACAAGTTTGAATCACACAATTATTGTTGAAATGCAGAGTAGTGTTGTGCACATTACAACAATGCTCATCACGAAAACAGTCTACTGAGTTTGATTATATATGTTGTGGCCAATGGAGAACTCACACAGGCACACAGGTATAAGACCTCACATGGGACACAGTCTCTTGAATAAATTATGATCCAAGAACAAAAGACAAAGCAACAAGTCTCAATTGTGCTTTCAAAAGATCCAGGCAGCAACCATTCTAAGTCCAGACGCTCAATCTGGGCTTCATTGCAATGTCATACTTTTGTTTTCTTCTCTCTCTCTCTAGAGGTTTTGAGCCTACAAGTTCTTGACACAAGATGAGAAGATGCTGAAGAAGTTTTTGAATCAACTGGATGTATAGCTATCACAGTCTAGGATGCCCCTTCCGTAAAATGTGGCAAGAAGGCTCGAACAATCCATTGCAAAAAACACTGGAACAAAACTTCTTCTCAAAGCTCCATGACAAGCTGAGAATCAATCTTCTGCCTCTTCACAGTCCGATAGGCATGATCAACGACTGAGGTCTATTCTAGGGTTTGGCGCTCATCTTCTTCTTCTTCTTCTTCGTCTTGTTTGCCACGTTTCGTTTTGTCGCAAGGGCTTTGTTTTGGCCGCATATCTTTCCGCTCCAGTTTGTTTTCATCTGCTTCGTTTTGGATTCTTCGTTTGTGGCATGTTTCTGTGCAAATGATATTGGTTTTCTGTCAATTTGTGCTGCAAGGAGGATTTTGAAAAACTCAACAATAACAGCCTGCTTGCAAATAGGGCGAATTGATCGAGGACGGAAGAAAACAATCATGATTTCTGCAAGATGGAACTTGGCCGTTGGTCCTGTGCTGATGATGGGAGGTGCCTTTTTGACTGTGGTTGCTTCCACACTGCTCTGGGAAGTACGGTTTTCTTCCCTCTTCCTCTTCTTTTTTGGCATCCCTTTGCTTGTGATGGTGAGAGTACGCCGCGGGATCATATGTGATCACAACTGATTTGTTCCTGCTTCTGTTTATCTACACATACAGATTGACCTCATATTCATTATATCAGCAATGCTCCACCACCTTCTTGCATTTTGTGCTGATCTGGGTGATCACTTGTCCAGCAGCTTCTTCTGATCTTTATGGATTTGACTGACTTGCAGAAGAGTTCATCCACAAAAGAAGTAAAGGAACTCAGAGTGATTGTAAGCAGAGATGGTGATAGAAATCATTGGTCTTGGTGGTCAATCTTATGATTATCTATGTCTCTTGAATGCTAGCCAACAGCATGAGTGAATCTTCCTGTTGCTTCTGGGAATGCAACACGAACTCAGGATACAGATTTTGTATAACAATGCTTTGCCTAGATTTTGGGTCTACTTATATCTACATACTCAGTGTTGGGAGCTGATGAAGTCGGTGGGTAGTTGGGGCAGCTCATCACTGCCATTCATGATGAAGATGATGATGGTCTGCCACTTTGTGAGTGATTCTCACGAGGTTATGACTCCATTCATTCATTTGTTACCTTCAATTTGTTGTTGTGGAGATTTCTCAGCAATGTCATAGATATGCAGTCAATCTCTCATTCCAAATCAAGTGTAAGCTGTATTGTTTGGAAAAAAAATTCATATTTGAAAAGCTGGAAGAGTAGGACTCAGTTCTTTGTTTGTTTGCAGCGGAATGCTCCCAAGGCACAGAAGGAGCCACCACAGCAGCATAAATGGTGATCAATAAGGCCCCTGGATGATTATGGCATTCCCTACAGCAGTAAAGAGGGCAGATGATGCTTTGTTTCTATTTATACATCACATTGTGCATGGAAAATCAACCTGTCCATTCAATCCATGTCCTGTGGCAAATTTGCTTCTTATCAGCAAGTATGAGGAAATAAACCTATAGAAATGTGATTTGCATTGTGAATATGAAGCAAAAACAAAGCTGCTATCTTGAACAATTTGTGATATGTGGAGAAGAGGAACAAATTGTTGTCCTCCAAATGCAAGTTTTGTGACTGATAAGTGAACACTACTCTTTCTCATGTCCCCGATCAAAGTTTGCAGTATGATTGGAACATGCATTTAAGCTCTCATTGGTTTGATTCTGTGTTGGAATCATGATTCTGGTTACAAATGGTATAGATGATGACTTAGATGGTGGCACATTCAACACAATGATGTATTGTTTGAGCACTGTGAATAAGCAAGCAAAGGAAAAAGGGTCATAGTTCCTTATACTTACCCATGTGATTCTACTGCTGATTTCTAAGGTTGCTCTGCATGCTCAGTGCCTTGAATGTAATGGTGAAGGCACAATGCTCATTGTAAGTGCATCTGTGACTTGGGAATGTATTACAGATGATCTATCAAATGTTGCATCAATCTTGTTCTATTCATGCTAAATGCTTGGTTGCCTGGCAGAAGCCTATCAGCAAAGAGTTGTTCACAGATGTAACCAAGGTTGTTTGAAGTACCTGATGCCAGACAGTCACTTTCATGCACGGGAAAAATGGGTGCAGAATGAATCAATATCACCATTTACCTCTATGCCAGCAAGAAAATTCAACACAGCATAAAGGATGTGATGGTGGACACCATTTGAATCCACAACATGTCTGCCTTCATGTACATGCCCCACAACACAATGTAAGGGTAGCACAGTTATACCTGTGCACTATCTATGTTTATCAACTCCTTGAACTTCCAGAGCAAAGTTGAAGGGTACAGTGCAACAAGGTGAAATGGCTGCATGTGATAATCTCAACCACTACACCTTGCATGATCCTATTTTCAAATCAGGATGACAAGAAAGAAACTAGAGCAGGTTCTGTATGCACCAGCAGGCATAATTTTATGGCATCTCTATATGTTCATCACAAATGAGAAGAAATACAAGAGAAGGTGAGCATCAGTGCTTACAAAGCAGGATCTGGAAAAGAATTGGTTGGCTTTTTGTGGTTTCACAAGAAAGGGTGCTACCAGTTGCACAAAGTTCTGCTGGCTGGATGCATTTCCGGACCCTCTTGCAGTTCAGATTAGTTTCCTACTCCCAGCTTGAAGGTGATTTGAGATGTGGTTGATGCTTCTAGGTTACAATGAACGAAAATTGCGCAGAAATACAGGAACTCTGCACAGTTCGAATTACAGCAAGCCAAGAAACAACACTTGCCTAATCCCTAATCACCCCACCTGCTCTATCCCTTACCTGCCTTCCACAGCAACCTTTCTCTAATGGAACAGATAGTACAGTTGCTTTCTGTCACTACATACTAGCTACCTGACTGAATTCTTGCAAAGTCTTCAAGCAGATGCTTAGGTGTTGATCTCTTGTGCTTTACTTGGCAACAATGATGTGTCACTTGCAAGCATACTCACAGGAAAGTCAAATTTTGAAAAGCAGAGGTTTGTCCTCTATGATATCAAAGCTTTTAAACCAGCATCAAAGCACAGGCAATACAAGATTGTGAGATCCTTTTGTGAGGGACCAAAGGGTGCATGCAAACATTGTCTTATAGAAAGTATCAGTTCTGTCAATGCCAAAGTGAAAAGAAGTGAAATTGCTGATGATTTTCTATAGCTGCATCACTGACCACCATACAGGTACTCTTACAAAGAGCAGTTACAGTGAATGATGATGGTTCTGGTAGAAATAGTTATTTGTCTGCCCTCTTCAGATCATTTTCTTCAGAAGTTGCTTACAAATTGTTGTCATTACCAGACTGGACTGCCAATACTGGAGTTGTTGACAGAGACAGATATCAAAATAATTTGATGAAAATTGATAGAATTCCAATCCACCACAAGGGATAGTTCATTGACCAGCCACCCAAAACTCAACCTCAAAAGGCCTTCAATGTTCTACCAGGCCATCAGTTTCTTAGGAAGGAGTTGGATATGAAGATTGTGCACATTCACAGAACAAAACAGCAAAGGTGATGATGAGTAGAACATTAACTGACTGGAACATGGCAGCTCAACAGCATCTTTGTCACAACTGAAGCACTACTCCATGCTGAGTCAACATGAATGGAACTGAGAGATGACATGATAATAATAAGGTTCTCAAGAGTTCACATCTCTTATGACATATCAGCAAACAGGACAGAGTGGAAATACTTCCCAGAGGTGTATTTGTAGGTAAACAGCCAGTTCCAACATGTGAATTGATCTGCAACACCATTTGCTCTCTATATCCATGCATTTGAGTCCATGAGCACAAGGATCCTGATTAGCAATTTGCATTCAATTTCCAGCATTCATGTCCACAGCCCTACACTCTCATATTAGATCAAAACAGGGAAGGCAATAAAACTTGGTCCATGTACAAGTTAGTTCTCAAGGTTAACATTATACAAAGAAAATGTCCAATTCCTGTCATTGCTTGCTTGAGAGAAACAACTCTTGACATAATGAGTGTGTACCAGGCAGAAAGTAACAGTCCAGCTTGTGCAGGACAGACTACAACAACAAAGAAGTGGAAGCAAGTTTGTATTAGACCCTCAACTATCCCAAAATAATCTCAACTGGGCCAGGTGCCGCATCAGTTCATCCCTACCTTGTCCTGTTGTTGCACTGGTCATGATCCATGGTGGAGTGTCATCAAAGAAGGCCTTCAGTTTCTCTAGAAAATCCTGTATGTTTTCCTCAGGATTTCTCCCCCCATTCTTTTTCTTCTTCTTCCTGTCGCACTTGGTGAATACAATAGTGACTGGAATCTACAATGTGCCACAAACAGAAGTTTACAGGAGTGCAAGCTAATATTATTAAGGAGTATGTAGTTAATGGAAGTTAATGTCTCTCTGCTCATGATGTACTAGGAGAGGAACAAAAATCAAAAGACTGTTGCTACCTCAAGTCCAGATACAAGAGAAGCAAATGCCAACTTACTTTGTTTCGGCCAAGCCAATCAACGCAGTCAAGGTCAATTTGTTGTGGAGGGATGCATGCATCAACCAACAACAGCACCGTGACAAGTGTCTTTCGATTCAGAAAGTAGTCTTTTGTGAACTCATTCCAATCAGTGCGGATGGCTGTTGGAGCCTTTGCAAACCTGCAATTACAGCCACCCTCTCCCAGCCTCAAAACCTTTGTGGCGCTGAGTTCCTTTAGCACTCTAATGCCCAGGGCTCTACCCATCCAGTCCTCAAAACTGCCTCCTCATATACAGAAGAAAGACTGCTACAAACACAATTTCCAAGTTCTCTTGCCCTTCAGAATATCGGACTGTGGTGAGTGTATTCATGGAAGAATTCAGCTGAGTACTTGCTGTTTGGCAGAAAATCTCCAAGAACATAAGTACAAAAATACATCCAAAGTTGATTTCATGCAACAAATATGAGAAAGAAAAGAAAGAAGATTTACCCATAGCCAGGCAAATCCACCAAGTACCACTTCTTATTGATGAGGAAATGGTTGATGAGCTGTGTTTTACCTGCAAGATGATATCATGTAAGAGACATTGCCATAATGGGAGAGACGGTGGAGAGAAGGGGGGAGGATAAGCAGAAGGATAGACATGCACCAGGCTTCTTGGAGGTCTGCGCTAGCTCTTTGCGCTGGACCATCGCATTTATCAAGGACGATTTCCCAACATTGGAGCGGCCAACTAATGCAATTTCAGGGAATCCTTCAGTAGGACACTCCGTCTCCTTGCTGCTGCTCTTGATGAACTCAGCTTCCTTCACTTGCGCAGTGCGGCCTAAATCTGGTCCAGAGATCACTATATTCGAACCCGGTAACTTTTTCACAGCCTTGCTATTATCTCCTTCTAGAGTTTGGTTACCCGTATCTGTCAAAACAAGCCCTGACTCTTCTGTGAAAGAGACTTCGGAGAGTCGAGCTTGAGCTGTTGCAACCCTAGTTCTTGCTCTACTGCTGAATTGATGAGAAAAGAAACCGAGACACAACCCCCGCAACGGTGCTGCTTCCTTCCACCATTTGCTTGAGATTGTTGGCGTTGCAGGAGGTGCAGGGCGGGGCCGGGCGAGAGCTAAAGGTTGAATAGAGAAGAGACAGACTGTGTTCAAAGCACGGGAAAGAGAAAGCGATGTGGGTAGTATGGCACAACGACAGTGCGTACAAGCTGGTAGCAACAACAACCTCTGATGAAAACCCATAGTCACAGAATTCTCAAAAGACACCTAAGCCTTGCAGATTTTCCTCCAAGCATACTGGCCACAGAGAAAACCAAGAAACCTACGATCAGAGCAACAGATCACATCCCTTGTCGTAGGGATGACAACTGCTTGCAAACACAAGTGCAAGAGATGTAAACATGATACAAACCCGCATTAAATCCGCTTTACTCACACATGCTGAATGCTCTGATTTTCCGCTTAATGGGGACCTTCGCCCTGCAGACAATATTATCAGAGAACACTGCAGGATTCTACTAGAAAACTCTTATGGCTCCACCAACCAAGAGCGAAAACACTGTCTTCAAGAAGAACCCCAGGAAGAGCTTCGGCACAGCGACTCTCCCAAACCCTAAACCCTAATGCGGAATATGACCCCGGCGTCGTCTTGTTCAATAAACCCTAGACGGTCAGGGCATCTCGAGACATTTTCATACCCTGCCCATACCCGGTGCCCGCCCCAATTCACTTGAAATCGATGTCCGATTTTTTCTTTTTCTTTTTCTTTTTCTTTTTTTTCTTTTTAAAAAATGTACTTAAAAGAAAAAACCACAGTTATTCTACTACAATAGAAAATTGCATCACAAAATGATGAAATCCTTTTTTTAAATCTCTAAATATGACAAAAGAATTTCTTCAAAACTTAATGCACCTTGTGAGAGAAAATTTCTCTCAAAATTCTCTCAAAGTCACATATGTGTGAAATTTATATCAATATCACATTTTCATTTGATATCTACTACTAGGTATATAGACTTTTGATGAATGATTAAAAATTAGTATTTTTATTTTTTTTTGTAATTTCAAAATTAGAGGACATGTCATGTAAACATGATATTAGTAAAAGCTCATGCCAAATGAGTTAAATGCAAAAGAAATGTTTTGCAATGACAAAAATATTCTTACAATTAATGTGAAGCAAAAAAACACACAAACAACATGTGAAGCTGTCAACTGCAGGTTGAAATGTGTATGTGACATAGCTTCTTGTTTATAAAGAGTGTGCCAATTTTCACTTAAACTTCTAATTTTGCAAATCAAACATTTAGAATGCATAAGATCAACACCAACTCAAAGTGCTTAAGGTATAATACTCAATCTAAGCATACCTAATAGATCTATTCGTAATGTCCAGCTCAATTCAACCCCCCTCTAGACTGCCATTTTTCAATTCATCCCTAGTTGCATGTTGTCCGCAAAGTCTATCGAACTAGGGATGAAACTCGAAAATTGGGGATCAGGTTCTAAAACTAGGGATGACAAAAAAATGTCCAGGCTACCCCAAATATATATGTATTTTTATTTTTATTTTTATTTTTATTTTTTTTAAAAATGTCTATGGTAGTTTTTGACAACTTGGGTTTGGTGTGTCAGTTTTAAACATGGAGGGAGGGGGGGTTTCATGGATTTTTAATTTTGGGATTTGGTATGTCACTAGTCTATGGGGAAAAAATGCCAAGGTTAGGGTTTTAGAGTTGAATTTATGTTTGAAGCACAACATGGTTTTCTCTTTTGGAATTGTATTGTTCAAGTTTTCATTTTATTTTTTTCTCATGTTCTTGTATTTAGGATTTATTATTTTTCAAGACGATTTTTTTTCATTTTATATTTATTTTTACATTTATCATTAGAGTTTTAGTTTGTCCCAAGGTTCTTTTTTTTCGCATCGAATTAGTGTTTTCTTGTTGTTCTTTTTATTAGGGTCATTTTGTCAAATTATTTTGTTCTTTCTTTTTTAGCAAATGGATTCTTCTTCAAGTTCAAGCACCTTTTCACACTTCAATTCTTTTTCAAGAGATGATGATATTTTGTATGACATGGATGAAAAGGCTACAATGTTCTTTCAATGTGGGTTGGTGACATGCAATGCTCAAGAGTTTTTCAACTTGCATGAAATGGAGGAGGGTAATGGGCGAGGGTAATGGGCAATCAATGGACCTGCCCATTAATGTTTAAGATTTGGTGGCCACAATGCAAACCACCCCAACATTGTTCAAGAACTTCATAAACTTTACTACCATCAAGTTTGAGGAACTTGAATCCCTTGTGGTGCCTATCATCATCTCACATACTAAGGTCTACATGTGAAGATTTTCTTATAATTAAAATACCATCAAAATTAAACCTTCAACAAAGGCTTCTAAATTTTACTTTGTTCATGAAAGATGACAACATCACAAGGTATGACTATTTTATGTGGAATTGGTCCAAGAGCTTTATGTGTGATGGTGTTTTGTTCATTTCATCTTACATTAATGCTTCCATTGCAAACAAAATCCATTGGCCTACAACCCAAGAAAGAACTACATTGGGCACTCATTTGCCTGAGGTTTTACATACAAAAGGTTTATTAATGGAACCCTAGTTGAGATATGGAAGACTTGAAAGGACCAAGGTCATTGATCTTAGTTTAATGGACAAAATAAAATTTATGTTATGAACTACACCATTATTCTTGACCACATAGACTTGTTCATCTACATAGATATCACATACCTTAGTTTTTGCCACAATGTCAATATCTTTTGCCACTCTACACTTTACAAGGAATAATATTAATACTTTACTCATGATGAGAATTATTTTGAATTTATGTTGGGAGATCCCAGTTACATGAGAAATGAAATGTTTATAATGAGAAGGATTGGGAGATGGGAGGTAGCTCGCAATTCAAACCTAGATTTCATACAATCATATAACAAGATGCATGCTAGATATCAAATGCAAGTGGAGTGGGGTATTGGAGGCTTGAAAAGAAAATGGAAGAAACTCATGAAAATAATTGATAGCACAAATCCAAAGTTTAAATACCTTTTCCAATATGTTGCCCTACTCACTAATTTCTTACATAGGAGGAAGAGGGCCCTCACGTATGAGGTGATTGGTGAACACATTCCTAATCCAACGAACTATGGATGGATTGGAGATTTCTAATTACAAGTCTAGGCAAGCTCTAACTTTTGTTTTAAATTCCTCTTTTTGAATTACCCCTAATTCTTAGGTTGCCTTCAAGTTGGAGATCTTCAAGTGATTTCACAATTAGGAAAAGGTAGGGTGTAGATTTTTGCCTTCAAGTTGTAGATGAATTGTTTAAGGATCCAAATGTTAATTTTAGCTTGTCATGACTCAAACATGAGGCATAGACGTGTGTGTCATCAATTTATAAAAAAATGGATTCTTACTTTACATAATTAATAAACCAAAAAACCAACGTTCAATTGCTAGTTTGAATGCACTCATATGGAAACATTATTGATTCAAAGCCCAAATACTCTTCACTTCAAACCATGAACCTCACCATAATTTTAACATAGAAAGGAAAAAATTTACTTTGTATTTGTAAACCAAGAAACCAAGGATCTAACTACTAGTTCAATTTGAATGAAATATAACCAACCTAGCAACCCATGATTAAGAAGCCAAGCACTCACAAACCATGAACTTCACTAGAATTTAATTTTTGAAACTTAAAGGTAGATTTTTACCTTGTAATAAGAAACCATAAAGTCAAAATCCAAATTTTAATTCAATCTAAATGCATTTAGACACAAAGTATTCATTAGTTTACCATACCTACTAGTTAGAACTCAAATGTTCATTAGACCATGAACTTCATTATAGTTTTGACTTAGAAAATTAAAGGTAGATTCTTACCTCCAAATTATAGTGAGGAAAACTAAGGATCCAAATGTTGGTTCAATTTAAATGTAACCAGACATAAGGTATCCACTAGTTTTTCATACTTATGATTTAAAACCCAAATGTTCATAAATACATGAACTTCATTGTATTTTAACCTAAAAAATTAAAGGTAGATTCTTACCTTCAAATTACAACGAAAAAAACTAAGGATTCAAATGTTGGTTTTTAAATTAAGTATTGAAAATTAACCCTTTCAACTACAAACCAAAACATCCAAATGATGCCTCTTGAAGATAATTAACATAGATGATGCAAGAGTATATGGAATGTTTCCCAAAGATGTAAAAATTAAGAAAAAATTTTCATTTGTAAACCAAAAGCCATATTAAACCTCAATAATTACAAAATGTTACACAAGTGCAATTTGGGCTTTTAAATTTTGGGTAACCCTAAATTGGGCATCTGCAAACAAGAATTCAAAATGTTAAATTCAAGGTGTGATCATTTTTTGACATAACACCTTTTAATCCATAGTTAAATGATTGAGTTACAGTAAGAAAGGTTGTTACCTTTGACAATCTTAAAGGCCTGCCACCCCATACTATCACCAACAACCATATACCAATCTTTACTAACTCAATGTACATGCAAAAGTAATGATGGGTTCTAGTGGAATTGTAGGTGCAATAGAATCTAGCCTATCACAATCACATTAAGGAGAAGCGGAAGTAGGGTGTGCATAAGGAGAGGCTTGATTTTCTAAGTTGTTTTCTAGAAATGCACATTCTAGGTTAAATGTTAATGGCAACTTTGGCATTATTACAAGTTCATTACATAATGCATTCACACATAAATGGATTATACAATTAACTGTGAACTATGTAGTGCATCCACACATAATGTTTATCCACAAATGCATCCATTTACAAAACTTGTAACATATAATTGATCAAGACCATAATGACAATAAGCAAGCGTCCCA
>Ga0209208_10008471_pt1 | contig 13701 bp, 9 predicted proteins | sample S1TSphfallax_3_FD_187694 | JGI IMG/M metagenome (GOLD analysis project Ga0209208, IMG submission 187694) | Host-associated microbial communities from peat moss isolated from Minnesota, USA - S1T2_Fd - Sphagnum fallax MG (SPAdes) (version 2) | ecosystem: Host-associated > Plants > Peat moss >...
ACCTCCTCCTGCTGGTGGGGGAGGGGGGGGGCTTTTAACGCCTAACTTTTATTCTTTTCCATCAAATTCTTTTACAATTGTACTAAATTTTCATGGGAAGTTTTACTTTTTAGTTTTTTTTTTTTAATTCAGTTTCATTTTGAATGCAAATATTGAATGACATTGCATGTAATTCAATTTCAATTTAATTGAAATTTTATTTTATTTCAAATTTAATTGAAATTTAATTTGATTTCAAATTCAATTGAACAAAAAAATATATGGCCATGCAAATTGATGTAAAAGGCATTGAGAATATGATGTCATTTCCATCATTTATGATTATGGTATTGAGAAAGGGAAAAAAAAAAAATTCAAAAAAGACATATATTTTAAGAGACACTTTTGCATAATCCTTTGTATATATGGGTCTTTGATGTTTTTGTTTTAAATTGTCAAAACCAAAAGAGCATATGAAGGATCCTCCTCCCTATATATATCAACTTTGAAATTTCTTGTCACTAGAATTTCAAATAATATGAACTCAACATTTTTTTTATTGATATTGTCTATTGAAAGGACATTTATTGGGCCATAAAATCAATATATGTAACACTATGTAACCTTCTTTTTTTTTTAAATGGGAGCCATTATGAGTGTAATTTGTCTATAAGAAAGACTCAATAGCTACTATAGCACATTCTTGTTGATGCCCATCAACTGAAAGAAATCCTTGTTGATACACACCCCCCTACAAGCACAATTTCATTCCCTCACATCATCAGCTCTCAAAACACTCACAAAATCCAAGGGGAATGAATTCCTCTGCTCTCCATTGTTGCACATGTGCTCTACACTCCACTCTCATTATCACACACTCCTGACCCATCCATCTCAGTAAGCAGCTGGTTGATGGTTGTCTGCTGCTGCTTCTTCTCTCATCATTCCCTTCCCTCCCACACCTGCTGCTCCTCCTCTTTGCCCTTCCAATAGCCATCAATCTCATCAATGCAACACAAATGCAAAAGTGCTATGTACTTTTCTCTCTGTTGTCTCTCTCTCCCTCAAGACCCATCTCTCTCTCTCTCTCTCTCTCTCTCGCTCTCTCTTAAGACCCATCTCTGTCTCTCTTTCTCTCACACACAGAGAATTTCCGAGGGATCGTGGCCATGGACCGAAGTGTGGGACCCATGAGCATGTGGGCAAAAGCGTGGCCACAAGGTCGTGATCGCTAGGGTAGATGGGTGGCGTCAAAGCAGCAGCAGCAGCAGCAGCTCTCTAACTGTCTCTTGAGAAAAAGAAGAGCCGCCGGGAGGGAGGAATCTACAATCTACATTGTTGGGATCTTTGGGTCTTCGTGATCGAGGAAGAATCCGGGATCTTGAATCTCCAGAAACCCTAAAATGCTCTCGTGTACTTGGCGAGGAAACAGCAATAGGGTTTCTCCGATCCCTACAAGCATCATGTATGTGATGGGGTTGTGAATGCCGTGAAGGAGAGAGAGAGAGAGAGAGAAGGCGCAGAGTTTGCTTTTGTCACAAGCCAGCCAGCTCAAGAACAACGTCGTCAGTGTTGCGATTTTCGATGCTTTGAAGAGGTGCTTGAGGTTGTTTGTTTTCTCTCCCACTCTTTTTTTCCAGGAGTGTCTGTCTCATGGGTTTGTCTGTCCTCTGGGCATCATTGGTTCTGTTTGTTTGGGAATTTGATTGAGTATCCAGGGTTGCAATGGAGGTGAGAAGAATTTGGTCTGGAAATAAATTGCTGAAGAATTGGGCATTGTGTCTGTTTCGATCTTGTTGCTTTTGTTGTGAGAGAATCTACAGCTAGCTGCACACTTTTTCTTCTACATGAAAATCTTCTGGGGTTCTGTGGAACTTTTTCCTTTTTTATCTGTGGTTGAGATATGGATCCACAATGCATCAACCCCTGCATTCAACTCTGGCCATGCCTGCTCTTGCATACATATGCAGCAGCAAGCACCTGACATGTATGTGCACAATTTTACATATGAAGATGCAACAGCTTAGAAACAACATGTCAAGTTCTGTGACTGAAAAGGTTATATTGGCAAAGTGTTACTTGGGTTTTGCTCAAGACAATCGAAAGAAGGTCTTCTTCTTCATCTTCTTTTGTTACTGTGTATTGCAGCAGAACTGCAAGGAAGCCAATGGACAGAGAGAGAAACCGAGTTGTGCGTCAGCAAAGAAAAGGAGATATGAAAAAGAGAGCTGTGGGTTATGAGGATGCTGCAAAACCGCTGTGGGTCAGTGCACCTTTCATTGCAGTTGCTGCAACAACAGCATTCTTAATAGCAGGTCACCTTCTCAGTCGTCGCCCAGGTGTGCAGCTCTCTCCCTTTCCCCTCAACCCTAAAAGCCTTAGACCAAAACTCATTGAAAAGTTTGCGGACCAGAAAAGAAAAAAAATGAGAGAAGCCCCAGATTTTTGGTTCTTCTTCCCAATCTCTGCTTTTTTATTTTCTGATATACTAAGAAGAGTTTTTGTATGTAGGCAGGCGTCCCGGTGGAGATGGAGGAGGCAGAAATCAAGGAGGAGAGGGAACCAATAATAGTACTGTTGTTCCAGGTGGTGACAACAACAACAATAATAAGGTGACACACAGATGGAATCAGCCAATGAGCTTGGCAGAGCTTCGAGCTTTAAGGGCAGAGGCAGCAGAGTCACGGCTGCCGCCAGAGCTTTCAAGAAACAAAAAAAGCTCATCAACTGGGGGGAAACTTACACCTCTGGGCTCCATTCTGTTGCTGGCTCGTAAGGTGCACAATCCTTCCTCCCTCTATTTAGTCATTAGAGAATGTGTTGAACAAATGTATGTTGATCCTTCTGCAGGATAATACCCATTGTATGTTTTCATCTGTACTGACCACAATGATTTTATGTTTATCTTATGCCATTTTTTATGTCTGCAGATTGATAAATTGGAGGAAGAAAGTTCATCATTTTTGCACAGTGTGAGTGGAGTGGCTGAGCTTGATTCTATCCAGGTGAAGGTATGACTGCATCACACTTATGCAAAACAGTTAGAAGTGTCTTGCCTGTTGGGTAGAATGATCATCATTCAGTGCTGTGCCTTTCATTGCCATAAACATGCTACCCTGATGCTGAGACAGCTTCAAAAAGACATGAAGAGCAATGGGTGTTCAAAAATTTCCATGATTCTAAGGTGCCAAACACTAGCTGTTGATACAAATGTTTTAGAATTAGAAACTGGTCACCATTTTAGCCTCAAGCGCTGTGTTGCATGATCTCAATAGCTGTACACAGGTATTTGCAATTTTCAGTTGTGGAGTCTTTTGCTTTCTTTTATAGTTCACTTTCTGGCTTTGTGGTGCTTTGGCAGGGAAAAGCACGATTGCTTGAGCTTTTAACACAAGTGCAATTGGAGGTGGATGGCATTAAGGTAAGTCAGTGACTGCACATTATCACAGTGGGGGCCAAATTCATAAAGAAGAAATCGCCTCCTGAACAACATAATAATGTATTGATCAATGGCCATAGGCAGGACCTGGCTGATGAGCAGGTGGGTGGCCTCAAGCCAGATCTGACAAATGGCCATTTCTGACTCAGAAGAGATTCTGCCACAACATTACAAACTTTGTACACTATTTGCCAGACATCATGATGTTTCTATGTGCCAGTTCCATGCCATGTGAAAGAGCAGTTGACCATAAGAAGCTTCATATGGCAAAGTGTGGAATCTCTCCCGAGTGGCAATTACAAAGAGTAATAAGATCAAGTGCTTGGAAGAGACAAAAGAGTGGTTTTAGGGTAAAAACATGGGGCAGTTCTAAACTGTAATTTCTGATAGAGAGTTGAATTTTGGTTTGCAGAGTGATGAAAGTGTACGGCCACATCGCAAATCACAGACAAATCGAATTCAGGCCCTCATCTTGGTAAGTTATGTATATAATGTTGGAAGAGAGACAAAATAACAACATATCATCGTTAACGATATTTACGTCTATGAATTGGGAAAACAATCAATCCCAATTGGCTACATTCTGTCATAGTTGCTTCGAATTCTCAATTTGCTGGACAGGAATTTCGATGATAGCTCTCTAGGGTATTTGTTGATGAATTGACATAGAGACTCAATTCGGATTGGGTTATTGTTTCCATCAGGCTTTGGAGAAAGCCGGTCATGCAACAACTGTAGTGAAGGAGTCATCCCACCTGCAATCAACATCTGTTTCAAATTTGTCGACTTGAAACTATTTCATAACACAAGCAGCAGATCCAACTATTGTCATTTGTGTGCAAGTGACTGCATTTGCTTGGTAGCTGTTTATTATTTCCCTAGGAAGAAGCAAAGGTGCATTGGAGCATTTTAAAGAAACTTTGTTGGTGAAATTGCTATCAAATAGTCACAAAAGAGTTATTCCATCACACACATATTTTGACTTACCATGCAGATCTACAACTTATGAATGATTCAACACATGAATGATGATAAAAAAAAAGAGGTTATACTACAGTCTTGATCAAACGATTGTATTTATATATATGCATCGTTGAATTTGCATGACACCATGTAGATCACACTAGAAAGGATGGCATTTCAAGTCACAAGTCAACAAACCTTGATTCTTATTCATGGAGATTGCAATATGTTCTCAAATAAGTGAGGAGTTGAAGGTGAGGGTCCTTTTACATTTGAAATATACATCTCAACAAACATTGAAAAACACAAGTGGGTTCAATTGGAGTGACTACACCACTATATAATCCCATGTCATCTATGTGCATTATGCATTATGGGTTTTAGAAATGTAAGTCACAACCATTTCTTTTGCATAAAACAAGCATGAATAAGCATGTGAACCCATTGATAATAGAGCAAAAGTTTCATAGAACATCACAACATACAAATGAATATAATGTTTGAGAAAGTTTACAAAATGTATTTAGGTGGTTGGAACAATAAAGCTTTGAAATGATTTAGGTGATGAAACTCAAAGATCCTCAAACATGAGAGGAAAAGCTTTTCCGGTTTAACGTAGTTACATGAAAGGCTTCATATTTGACTTTTTTTTTTAAATTAATGCGAAATTTTGCCAAAATGCAAAAAATAAAAATAAAAAGGGAATATTTTGTAAGAATATTTTGACTTCTTCTGAAAATTTTGCTAAATTTTCAAAAAACAATTGAAATCTTTTTGTCACATTTGGACTACAATTTTAGTTTGGTAGCATTTTTTTAACTTTTATTATTTAGACATGTTCGAAAAACCTATCACCATTTAATGTTAAATCCCTCTTGGACAAGATGCTAGCCATTGACACAACATCAAAAATATATTAAGATCGTAGGAGTAAGAAAGTTTTCATTGTTTGTTTACAAAGTGTGAAGTATAGAATGGATATTTTTTCAAAAACGTTAGGTCTTATGATATATTGTTTGAGATAGAAGCTTATCATGTAATTCACTTTCAAATGATGAATGAAATTTCAATACATCAACACCCTTGAGTCAAGATTATCCCATACAAGTTCATTATTTCAAATGTTTTTCTAAATGCTACAAATTTGATGTTAATGAATGATTTGGTTAAAATGTTAACAAATTGATCTAATGTTGGAATATATTCTAGTTCAATTTTCCTTTGATCACCTTTTCCCTTATGTGATGGTAATGCATCTTATATTGGTGGCCCTCATGTGAAACACTAATTCTTTATTGTTTTCATATAATTTTGGTTGTCATTATAGAATGTTGCAAATAAGTTTATCTCCCATCCCTACTATGTGATTATTAAACTCCTTTAGTCAATGATTGATATTCTAGTTTTATAAAGACCAAGCGAATCATAAGGTTTTACTTGAACTTCAAGTTGATTTCGTTCATTTTTCATTTGGAAGAGAAACCTTGAAATGGATTCTCCTTTCTCATGATCATTCATTTAGTATGCATCCATAAACTTCATCCAAATTTCCAACCACATAAAGATATTCTAAAATTTGGTATCCCCATTTAATATTGCAATATGTGTTAAGTAGGCTCAAGAGGTATTGCTCAAAAAAAACATTCATAACTTCTTTGTTATAAATATATGATACATAACATTATTGATTTTTTTAAATGTATATTTGTAGTGGTAAAGTAAGTTTTATATGGTTAGCTTGAACTTCATTCCCAAGGTGAAACCGTTTGAGCAATGGTGTGATGGCAACTTTGTGGATACTCCTATGGAATTTAAAAAGGATGTTCGTTGGTTCAAATTGTTGTGTCATAAAAATTCTTTTGTCTATTACTTGGAGTTCAATGATGGAAAAAAAAAAATCCTTTACTTTTATCATATCAATTTTCTCTTCCATTTGGGTTTCAACTAATCAACTTTTGGTACTATGGTTTCTTATGATTAATCAATCATGCAATATTTCAATGGCAAGTTTTTCGTATTTTATTATTTTTGCAAATTATAAGGTAAATCACTTAATAGCAATACCTCACTTTTGGAGATATTTATTTTAGGCACATGGTGTTTGGACTGAATCATCCAAGGATTTGACTAACTTGCAAACTTTTGATGCTTTCCTTTTAATTACATGACAATAAAGTTGCATCATGAATACCTTTTAAAAAGAATCTTCATTCAAGAAACTAATATGAAAATATAAGTAAAAGATGTTTCATTAGTCGTGTATTACAAAAGCCACAATTCATCATACATATGGTGTTCCACTTCACCACTAAGGTGAATCTCTCATCAAATTGAACTATTTTATTCAAAGCCTCTTCAAACAAGTTTGGCCTTATGTTTATTTGATCAATCATCTAAATTCAATTTTCAATTACACAAAACCATATTAGCATGTTAGTAAGCCTATTTAGCATGAGATACAACAAGCAATTTCCATATGTGACTCTTTGTGATAAAATCAATCTTATACTTTGTGATTTTATTGGATTGTCATGAGCAATCATTTCATTGTAGCTAAGAAACCTCTCAAGCGCAACACAAAAAGCATTTTAGAAAACTTCATGAGACCATTATAGGTTCCATATACATTTGTGAAATGAAAATTATATTAGTTTAAATGAAAGGATCGTACTTATATTGACTAAAGTTCATAATTATCATATATTACAAAATTACTAAGCATGATAATATATGTCAAAGCCTTGAAGAGGGTTTATGCTCAAATAATATTGTGCCTAACTTTGATTACTTTTATTTTAACTAGGGATTTAGGGCAATGGTTTTTTGTATAGCAATTTAACATATTAATTACACAATGGTAAATGAACATTTTGAAGAAAAAAATTAGTTGGGTAAAGTTATATAATGTTCAAAAAATATCCAAATTCGGTAGTGGCAAGGGAACTTTGAAACCTAGATGGATTGTAATATAAATTAATGACATGTTTTTTAATGTTCCTTTAACATTGGATTTGAAATTATTTTGGTATTAGAATTTGTTCCTTTTTATATGGTCGTCATTCTCCCCCTTGATGTGAATATCATGTGTTTGATTACATTGTTTAAAATGATGGTGGTTGTCAATTGGTTGTTCCATGATTGGTTGTTTGTGATTAAACTTTTCTTCTTCTAGTCATTATCAATTATGAATATCTTTAAAGGCAATGGATGAACTTGATTAACAATTAAATGTTAATTTCAACAAATTCTCATATCATGAATGTAACAATTTTATTAATCAATGTTATCCTCCATCTTGGTTCACAACCTTTGTAATCTTTGGATTAAAGGTCATGTACAACCATGAAAACTTTAGTTACTGTTGGTTGTAGTTTGTTTAACACATCTTATTTGGAAATATGGGCAAAAGGTCTACAATCCAAAATTCTCAAGTTACTAATATTGATCGTGACACATAACGATATCAATCTTATTGTATTGTTTTTGGATTGGACATAGTTAGACATTGATGTCAAATGTATGTAGTTACGTTGATGACATTCATTGAAAAATGGTTATAAATTCATTTGACAATAGTTTTTATCTTTTATTTGTTATAAGGATTTTTATTAGCTTTATCCAAAGTGAAGACACTATGCATTGGTTAGGATTTGGGCATAAAACTTGGCTAGAAATTGACCTGATGTGTGAATGACATATGAAGTATTATGTGCATATGATGGATAAATGTGCATGCATCTAAATGAAAAGTTCTAAATCTGATAAGAAATATTTTTAGTTTGAAGTTTGAACCTAGTCATATTCAAGATTAATTTACACAAAAGCCATGTCACACATGAAGTATCATTGAGACTAAAAACATTACTTATTTGTACCAAATTTTACATTAAAAATAAAAATAAAAATCACATGAAATGAATGGTATAAAACAATCAAATATTTGATTAAAACATGATGTTCATTTTAAGTTCTAAAATTTTAAAAGTTCAAAAATGTAACAAGATCAATTTACTTTGTTAGATAATCAATCAATTAAGTAATCAATTGAAAACTAGAAATTTTAAGGGTTTATTTTCATAGGTAAAAAAATATTTTTATTTAAGTGAATAAATAGAAATTTATGTTATTTTATAAGTAATAGCCAAATAATTAGATATTTTAAAAACCTTTAGTGATGTATTAGTGAATTGATTAGTTATTTAGACATTAAATAAGTCTTTGATGACATAATTAATAACATTCTTGAATTATTACTATGAACCAATTGAATAGTTATTGGAATTTGTGGAATAATAATGAATAGTGCTACTTTTAGAATTATTGAAATATATATTTTCAAGTATGTAGTAGGTAGTTTTGTAAGTACATGGATGGGTAGGTAATTACTTACTTAGTTAGTTAGTTATTTCTTACTTATTTAATTGTATAATTTATAAAACTAAAAAAAAAACACAAAGCTTGTGGGGGAATCTTTTTTAATTACAACCAAATTTGTGACTCAAGTGGAATTATAAGATTTACCTCTATGTTTTGTTCTCTAGTGTCATCTTATAAAAAATATAAAGAAGGTGCCTTCTTTTTTTATAACACATTATGTGGCATTTGGGACGAGCTCAAAGAAGCTTAACCTTAAAAGAAAAACATAAAATAAAATAAAGGTATTTACATGGTTATTTTTTAATTCACCTACCCTTCTATCTACTTACCTACTTCCCTATCTAAGTAGATAGGTGGGTAAGTAAGTAAATAGCCTAGGCAAGTATGTATTTTTAGGTAAGTAAATGTTTTGTACGCACTTAGTTTTACCTACTTACCTAGCTACCTATGTAAGTAAATGTTTATTTTAATTTATTTTCCCAAAATTCTTCTTAATGCCATGTGCCAAATTTACCTTTGTTGAAATGTCATCATGTAAAATGTTAAAATTGGACCATGTTGAATTTTCTTCATTACATATTTATTATTATATAAAAATCATTTATAAAAAATTTGCCAAGTTTTTCCATTTGGCAAAATCTAATTAAAATTTTGTTGAAATTTATGGCCATCAGTAATGGAAGGCCTAGATTAATATTTCAATAATTCAAAAACATTGCCCCAAAAGTACATGATTAATGGCATATATGATTGCACAACTAGAAAATTGACTACTAGCGTGAACGATAAGTTTGAATCAACTACATAATCATGTAGTTACAAATGTCATATTTGATTACAAACGTAATCATTTGTGTAATCATATATGCCACATTTTGGTGTAGTGTCTTTTTGTACATAGTGAACATGGTTGCACTAGTAGTAGACTTGATGGAAAGTTAGTTTTTGACCCATGCAAAATAGATGGGGTCTAGTGAGGAATACGGGGAATCATATTAATCAAAAGAAAGGGATGACAAATGAAATGTGAAAATTGAATATCAAAGTTCTTAAGGAATCCCATGAATATAGTAGTGGAAGGTGGGTCATGGCAAGAAAAGAGGTATGCAAAATGGTTGGCATAGATAAGGCGCCCTTTGAATGTTGCATAAGTGAGGATTTCAAGCAAGAGGTTTTTCGAGATGAAGAGATGTCAGATGATGGTTTAGGAGACTTGGTGGCCATAGAAGGACCCAAACATATCATCAATTTTCATATCATGGAACAATAAGAACGATTGTTTGAAGAACTAAAAAGTGATGATGATTTGATAAATTGGTTGTGTTGGGTTTCATTTCAAAACAAACAAAGATGAACAAGGTTTGAGGACTATAAGGAAAGTGATGGGGTTGGAATAAAAGACATTACCTAGGCAAGATGCATGAGTGATATGCCAAGTGCACAATAGGACCAAGTGAATAAACAATAATGTAGGTGGCATGACATAAAGTGTTTAATAAAAATGATCCTTTCATTGACAACATCTCAACTTGTGGCTTTGTGGGATTTGCTAAGTAATTTTTAGGGTGTGTTTACATCCAAAATAAATTAAAGTTAGGGTGTTGGTCCATTGGTGAACACATAATTAACATTCAAGGTTTTCCCCTTTGTAGGATCACTCCTAATAGTCTATCCTTTTTGGAAGAAAGGGAGGTAAAAAAAACAAATTAATGTTTTGGTGGCCTTGGGAAAGATGTAGCTAATTTTTTTTGAATACGTTTGCAAGGTAAGCCTACCAACCAAGAAGGATGGCTTTTACTATGGGGACTACAAACCTTTCAACTAGTAAACAATAATGGATATTTATTTTCTTCCTTTGATTGATGAAATCATTTTCTAATTAGGAAAATATATAGTTTTTAGCACCTTGGATGTGTAATCTAGATTTTGTAAATCCACATAACACATGAAAATGTACAAAGGCTTATAACAATCACTAAAACAAAATGTTCAAATGGAAGGTCAAAAAAATTGAATGGAACACTTCACTATGACATTTGTTTGGTTTTGTGACTCCCATTTGTGACTAAATATCAGTTGCAAGACATAGGTAGCTAATGATTTATGAATTGTTAAATCCATGTCATTTCACCCGCCTAGTTGCAACGGACAATGACATGGCATCTAGCTACAAATGTTAGTCATATATTAATTAACAATATTCCTATTATTTTGTGATAATATTAGAATTCCATGTCATAAATGTCCATGGTATGACTTGTAAAGTGATGTGGATGCCATGTTAGCCTAATCATTTTACGTGACTAGATGTTATAAAGGATGCCTTCTTGTAAAAATGACGCTTGTCAGAAAATTATTCATGTACATGATTGAGAGTGAATTGGGTGTGAAATTTATTTGTTAGTTTTTTATTATATGTTAAAAAATAATAAATATGTAGATGTTTGGTTCAATTTACTACACCAAAAGATGGTATACATGACCAATGTTAAAGCCTAAATTAACTAGACTAACGTATGTTACATAGGCTAGGTAGGCTAGGCCACCTAAATTATGTAAGCTAGGTTAGGCAACCTAGTTTACTTAGTTTAAGTTGCCTAGGTTAAAAACATGGGCTAGGTATGGACCTAGGTAGCATAGCCTACACACCTTAGTTGAGATTAATCACATAAACTACCTAGCCCAAAATAGGGTAGATAAGTTGCAAAAACAAATATTTGACCTTTTCATCTTCAATTTGAGGGGCAAAGTCCTTACCATTACACCAAATTTTTTATGTAACATAAATGTAATCATGTTTTAATACACCTACCTAAGTGACCTACTCAACCAATTTTAGGCTACCCATGTTATCTAAACACATACTTATGGTCACTTAAATTACATAGGGGTTTACCTAGGCTACATAAAGGCTTACTTCAAGGGATCTATCTAAAGACTACCTATGTTATGTAAAGACCTACCTAAAGGTTTACCTAGGGGTTGTTTAGGCTATGTCCTAAGTTAATTAGAGGCTACCTAGGCTAAGTTACCTAGGGATTATTTAAATGACCCAAAGGTCAACTTAAAGGTTGTTTAGCTTACATTTTGATTTGTGATATCTATGATGCCATGTGTGAATATATTAATAGATAATAGTGATATATAATTGCAATGTTCATTTAATAGTTGCATGTATTGTGTTTTTATTACACCTATGTGTTAAGGTGTTATTTGATATTTTTTCACTTAGAAATGAAAACATTCGCTATTAATTGTGCAATGGGGATTGGTTGTTATTGTCACCTATCACAAAATCTTGTTATCACATGACATGTCATGTCATCATTATGGGAAATTGAGTTGTTTTTAGTTGCAAAGGTCACTGGTATTTTTTAAACAAATTTCACACCACAAATATGTATTCACACAATAGAAAAATAAAGGGATATTTTATCCCAAAAATGAACAAGTTATATTGATTATAGTCACAAAACTATGATGCCACATGACATGTTGATGTCCTTTGCCACTACTTAGTTAATTATCTAATTATTTACATATAAATGTAGTAAAAAAGGCCAATAATCATTTTTGGGTATAGTTTAAAAGGACACAATATGTTGTAGTGTTTGGCTTGAATATGAATGGATGTGTCAAGGTGTTCGTGAATGATGTGAACATTCATAGTTAGGATTGGGATGCACATTTAGAACATTTAGAACATATCCTTAAGTGATTTGCATCAAATGAACATGAAACAAAACCCTTCCAAGTGTAATCTTGGAATAGCAAAGGTGGTGTTCTTTTTACACCTAGTCAATTCACAAGGTGTGAAGTTAAATGTAGCAAAAATGGAGGCCATTCATAATTTTCCAATGCCAATAATAATGACATATTCACACCAACACATTTAAATGATAAATGTGAAAAACCCCATTGAATTGAACGGATTAAAGATTATTGCATGGGTAGATATTGGGCTTGTTAGTCCATAGATCTTTCATATGTATGCGACAGTGTCCAGTGTTCACTTATACTTACACCTTTAGGCCACACCTAGTGTACACATGCAAGGGTAGGCAATAATGGGATGTTATTGTTTAAATATACAAGTTTAGGGAATTGAAAAACTCATCATTTGCCAATAAATATAATCCTAAATCTAGTTGTTTGAAATGGGAGCCTCCACATTCATCACCAAATGCACTAGTTGAAACCAATGTCATCATATTAACCCCATTCCATCAACCCATGATGGGTGATGTTTATCACGTTGATGAGTTGAAATAATTTCAAGTTGTTTTTTCTTTGTTGTCCATGTCCTCCATTTCATTTGAACAGAAAATAATGCTGAATAATGATTGTAATGGCACCATCAATGATCCAATGGGATGACACCTTGCATGCAATTGAATTTTTGTGTACAAAAATTAAAACATCAAGACTTGAAGGTTAATAGTAAATCATACAAAATTCAAATGTCAAAACTCAACGACTTGTGTTCAAGAATGAGAATAAAAGTTAAAACTATTCACCTATGATTTGTTTAGATGCCCTCCTAGGGCTTATACATTTTCATCTTCACATGGTTAAAACAAAAAACTTGAAACTCATTTGCTTACATGTACCTTTTCATTTGATTTTTTATGTTGTAATTATAATCATGATTCAACATTATTTTCATCCCAAAATTGTTCCTAAAGCAAAAATATCTTACACGTTACAATGAAAATGGGATACTAAAGTCAAAAATTAAATGTTGCATCTTAACAACCAATATGACAAATGGCACCTACCCATCATCTTTTAAGTATTCATGCAAACATGAGCTAGTTGGGAGTTTTTCAATGTTGATGAATTGGTTCTTAGCCTAGCCATCATATGTTGTTTTATTATATACAAATGTTATAATCCAAATATGACCCATTGAAACATGTCTGCCACATCTATGTTACCATGAA
>Ga0209208_10008472_pt1 | contig 13701 bp, 9 predicted proteins | sample S1TSphfallax_3_FD_187694 | JGI IMG/M metagenome (GOLD analysis project Ga0209208, IMG submission 187694) | Host-associated microbial communities from peat moss isolated from Minnesota, USA - S1T2_Fd - Sphagnum fallax MG (SPAdes) (version 2) | ecosystem: Host-associated > Plants > Peat moss >...
GGAATAGAAGAGGGAATTGCCTCCGACAAAACGTACCCAGCAAACATTTTCCACACTGCAAAAATACACGCACACGCACTCACACACAAGACGAAGAAACGAGAGCGCCAAACCCTACTCACTAATCTCTTCACTAAACGCACAAACCCCCAATTTCTACTAACTAATCAGTCTTTAAAAAAGACACAACAATTTTCACTAGACACACAAAACCATGTTCTACTAACTAATCAGTCTTTTACATAATATGGCTAAAAGGAGAAATTGGTTTACAAGTATCAATTGTGATAAAGGCTATCCTTAACTTGAGTTGCAATTATAATGATAACCTTATGAAATAAAGTTGTTCACAAAACCAAATTTGTTTATATGGGGTTAGTGATGATGATGTTATTCAACATTCGAATGCCATCCACCAAAACCCCAATGTTAACTTGTTGACATGTAGATTGAAGAGTAAGTGATAGACGAACATGGATATGTTTGTGTAAAATGTGAAATCTTACATTTCTTGCGATAAACACAAAGGCATCATGCACAACATCATGGGAAACTATTTTTTTTTCCACCATGGGCACAACAAAAAAGATGAATCCCCATAAGGTCCAAAGGTTGACACAAATGCAATGTGACAAACCAAGGTTTAAAGGATGGGGGAAGTTCAATTGAGTGTGCAACGTAGTGGAAAAAACTTGTAAAATCAATTGAAAAAGAAGGATTGTTAGGCAAGTAGAAAACCAACCTGGCCTCACATAAGATTTCAAACATACCCAATATTTAAAGGCAAATTAGAGATGATGTTAAAAATAAAATGATTGTGCAATCTCTCTAAAGTATTTTATTGAAGTTGATCCGCTCTTCTATTTATTAATTGCCCAAAAGGGGATACGCACACCACTGCCACTAAAAAAAGAATCTTTTACGCTAACCTTAAATGGGCATGGAAAATTAGTGAACTTGAGTTGTTTAGTCCTATCGCCTTCAATAAGAATGTGCGAAAGTCCAACTAGAACTTAAAGGCAATGTCGGGGCAACTAGAACCCAATTCCCTAAATAGGTTGTTAAAGTAATGCCCTTTGCATAAATGAAGCCTAACCTTCTAGTACAAATGAGAAAAAACCTATCATCATACTAGGAGAGCATGATGGCATGCATAAGAACCTAGGCCCAAAAGACTCTAAAAAACTCCCAACAAAATTAAATCAAAATTAGTAAGTTGACCCCAAAAACACAAAACATAAGAAAACAATGAAATAAATAAAAAAACTTTTGATTGAAACATCGAAAGAGGATTCCAAATGCTACTTGGACATCCACTAACTTTGGAAGTGCACTAGCATGATGAACATTTTCATCCAAAACCTTCTGCAAAAAGGATAGAAAGAAGGAATTGGAACCAAAAAGGATGCCCAAGATCTTAATGTCATCAATAGGGCAACAAAAACCAACTAAGAAGGTGAACTAAAAGGCAAGCCAAAAGGGGCCCAAGCTGAACAATTGTGAAATTGAACAACCAACCCCAAAAAAACTAATTGGGAGACAAAATGATCGAATGCAAGGGGGACTACATGGGTAGGGCCAATCTTATGGGTGTCATTAGCTAAAGAAGGGAAAAGACAAGAGGGAAATATGTTCAAAAAACCACGCAAAATATGAAAATGAACAAGTGGAAAAAAAGCCATGCAACGGGTCACCCTGACAAGTGCCCACAAACAAAAAAATGATAAAAAAATTTCACAAATAAGAATGATGATTGAAGAATAAAGGAAACCAAAGGGCATAAAAGGAATGAACAAAAGGGAAAATTTGAGATAATTAACCTCTTATTGCTCAAAGTTTTTGGAAAATGACATTTTGTGAGATGGTATTGAAGGTGTTCGTTACATTCATTTAAAGCACCACCCAACCAAGGTGGACATTCAAAGTGGTTTGAATACCATAAACCATTACTTTGCAACCACCCCTAATTGCCACATTAAGTTAATGCAACAATAAGTGAAAAAAGAACATGTCGTGAAATTGCAAACATAAAGCCCTACTAATTAGCCAATAAAACATTTCATCCACTATGATTGGTTGGATGCCACTTGAAGGCTTGGCCAAAGCCAAAAGCCTAACATCACTAAAAATGCAAGCCACTGACATGGGATGTGGCAAGTGGTTGCATGGGAATTCAATTGATGAAGTTGAATGAAAGCACTAGTTAAATATTTGGGGTTGAAAGAATCCCAAGGATGTTCGGAGACCATGCCTAATAGACTACTTGTTGATAAATGGGACATGTGTAAGAAAGTTGACATAAACAAATCCATGGAAAAGTTCCATATTTGTGTTTGATTGAAAATCCAATAGGAACTTGAATAGGGAAAATACGAATCTAAAAGATGTAGGGCTTGCAATGCACAAATTATCTTTAATGACATTAAAGCTGAGGCAAGGGGGGTGAAAGCCTTAGTTGCACGTGCAAGCTCCCTAGCACACCCTAGGGCTAAGCTCTATCCTAACCAAAACAAAGGGGGCATAATTGAAACAAAAATTAAAAGCGGTAAGGATATTAATGAATCTTAAAATTGTCATAAACACACATGTTTGAAAACAACGTTCTACCTAAAATTCCTCTTAGTCCTTAGACAAAAACCATCAAAGGCACACCTTAATCTCCCTATGCCCAACTACTCCACCACAAGAAAGAACAACAAGACACCATTGAAGGAACAACAAGAATAGGTGCCAAGTAGACATGTTAAATGGGTCTCATGCAAGTTGGTCCATAGGAACACAAAAAACAACCTACACCTTTTGATTGCAAAACAAAAGGAATGTGCAAATATGTTGAAGTTGAAAAAGACTCAAATGGAAAATAGTAAGGGGATCCAATGCTAGAATCGAAGCCTAAGTTGTGGCAAAGGGAGACTGGGCTAAAGGTGGGAATGAGGAGTTGGGAGTGTTATTGAAGTGTAGATTTTGAAAAAATTGATAATGCTTCTGGTGATAGGCCATGCCATGCTACGAAAACAAAATGACACAACTAGAACAAGGGATGTCATGTTGAGCCCCAGCCCTTCTCCTACCCCTGAGGCACGAAAAAAAAACACATTAGTTGTTTGCCCAAAAAAACTTGCCTATACTAGAAATGAGTGGAGGCCCAAGAACTAAAGGTGGTAGGGCTTCCATAAAAAAAGTCCACCTACCCTAGGGGAACCCATAAGCCAAAAAAAGGGGGCAACTTAAAACCACCCAAATGATAGCCTTGCTTTTTAAAAAAACCCAAACCTTTGTTACATAATGCAACACATGTCCACTAGGCTTGGCATCTACCCAATTGTGTTTCCCATTAACTTCAACACTCTAAATATTTTGTTCCCATTCAAGCTTCAATTAGTTGAGGATATAGTTTTGATCGTGTACCACAATTGTTTGAACATCACTATTCACTTCAAATAGATGTGACTTGGTTAACGATCCTTCAAATTTGTTCAAACATAGAATAAAAACATTATAAAACCCTTTGAACATTTTTCGTTCCTTTAACAACATGCAATAGGAACCTTAATTCTTTTTCTTGCATGAATCTCCAACACCACCAATAGTAGCCAACAGTAGGATTTGGTGCCTTTGAACCATATCCCTCATGACTAACATTTTGTTGTTTTTTTTTCATTACTTAGTTTGGTTTTTGCCTTGGGAGCACCTATTGTTGCGCACATGGTAGCTCCACTTTATTGTGCATGCCATCACCATTTGCACCTTGTATGCACTCTTATTACTCTCCATTCACATGGGAAAATTTCTTCATTTGTTTATTTTGTTTGCATTTGCCCCTAATTGCTACAAAAATCACAAATGAAAAATAGAATGGACCAACCACTCAATTCATTGTTCACCATTCACTAATTAGTTTCTCACTAAGTACGTTCTTGATTACCAATTTTCATTAAAATGTTTTTTAACACACACATATGCCAAAAGCAACATAGAAATAATCCCAAAACTCTATTTGTTAATTTTGTTCGCTTAACACACAAACCTACTTTAATTATTTGGTTTTCAAGGCTTTTCCAAAGGTCTTTAAAAAAAAAGAATTTGGACAAGGTTTGGGCCAATGTTGGGCTATACTTTTTGTTTTTATGAAAACATTTAGTTCCAGTTCTTCCCAACATTAGATAGAACAAGGTTTTTTTAATAAAAAAGATTGTTTTTAAACTTATGAAAACTAATCATGGTATATATATATAATGAAGTCGGTTTTCAAACAAAACAATTTTTAAAAATGTGGTAACAATCATTTTTTATTTTTGATTTTCACAATTTAGATTTCAAATTTTATGGGTGAAAATATGTGTTAAGTGTAAGATGGTTTAGTGTTCCATGGTGGTTGAAATAAAACAAATTAGGATTTCAAGCTTAAAATATTAATTGTTCATATTTGTTTTTAAAATACAAAGAAGTTTTGTAAAGCCTTAATTGGCGCACCCATCATGCTTAAAATCAATCAAAATGGATTGAAGTAGAGAAGATTCTCTACATTTGAAATCTCAAAGTTTTTTCAATTTTTTTGAAACAAACTATCATTCATCCTCTTCCCGTTTTATGGGTTGCTCCTTTACTTGTGATGTTCAAAAAACATTTGTAGCGTTTTAGTTTGTTCATTCAATGAAACAAAAAATTGTTCAATTTGATTAGGAATGAAGAAAATATTGAAATTTGTTTGATGGCAAGTACATGTTCATTAATGGGTGATTACCTTCCTATTGTTAGAATTGGATTCTAGTTTTTTTTCATAAAATCAATCTAGTTTTTTTATAAAAAATTTGAAACAAAATAATTAGTTCTCAATAATTCAATTTTCACTTGGGTGAGAACCATTGATCCAATTATCACAAAATGTGATATCAATCGGTTTTCATTGTGAGAACCAATTTAAAAATTGATATGAAAACTAAGGGTCCCAATGAGAAGTGCCCAACATTAGTTTGAGCTCTCAAACTTTGTTCCAATTAATTATGACACTATGACATATTTGGATTTCCAATTCCTAACTCCCAAAATGGGAATTCATTTTTTTAAATGTTGAAACTCCTAAAACAACTCGATCATTATCATGCCTTAACTTTGATTGCAAGCTCTAGACCAAGATCCCAACATTTTTTTTCCCTTTTTGCTCTAGTAGTTGCCTATGCAAAGAGGTCATGTGTAAGCATGAACCAAGTTTCAAAATAATGAATTCATTCTTTCACGCCCATAGGCACAAGCCAAGTCATTATCACACCCACAACAATTTCAAATTACCTTAGTACCTTGGTTTGTTTGGCAAGAAGGTTTTGTAATAAATTATTTATTTATTTCAATAATGTTCAACAACAAAAATACTAATGATTTACAATTCAACATTACATTAAGTTATGAAGCTATGTGCTTGAAATCTTCATTTAGATTTTTGGCATGGCATACACTTATTTTCCAAAATTTTCAACAAGTTCAAAAAATAATTAATTTGTGTTCAACCAACCTAGGTATTACAATATGACATATTCTATCAATCTACACAATTATAAACATCACAAGTTCATTTGAAATCTTCTTGGTCAATCTGTCTTGCATGCTTGCATTTTTAGAAGGCTTATAGACTTACATGTTTAAGGTTCTCCATGCGTGGGAAGGCCTACATGTTAGAACACATAACACATGCTAGAACACACTTACATGTTGGCGGAGAAACGGGCAAACGCTTAAATACCTAGGGAAGGCTAAGGGTTTACACACCTACATGTTAGGCATATAAATTTCCCAAAGTAAATAATCAATGACCTAAATATAATAAATGTGACATATCATAAATCACATTGCATTTGAACTGACTTATATTAAACATGAATTGTGTGCAACTAAAACATGTAAACACCACACATGTCACACATATGTTGATATTTGATATGATTGAGAAAGAAGTCATTTAAATCATATTAGACATGCCTGTTTGGGGGCACAATTGTGAAACGTACAAACAAATTCCCTCATGCCATTTTGGACAAGTAATTGAACCATATTAATCATTGAAATCACACTACTAAACACATAAAAATACATTTTTTGTAATAGTGAATTTGAAGTTCAAGTTTCCTTTCCCTGCACAACAAGACTTTGTACCCTAATTTTTTCACATTATAGTTGTCACTTGATTTAACAATGATGCATCTCCCATTTCATGGGTTAACATACCAAATCTAAGACTAGAGAGCTTGTTCCAATACTAGTGACATCCAAACAACTAGGGCATCTTTAAATACTTCATTCACCAAGGGGAAGTTGTGATACTAGGAGTTGATGTGGAGTCTTGGGTCTTGAGAAACCACTCACATAATAACCATGTTTACCGCTATCTATTGCACATTTTTTTGTGCAAATCCTCTACATTTGTCCTATGGCTACACGAAGTTCTATCCAACATTCTAAAACAAATAGTCTCGAGTGTTTGTTTGTCAATTTTGCATGTGTTTTTTAACATAGAGGACTCGAGTTTTTCCATTTGCTGATGCTTTATGGAAGCAGGCTTCTTTCTTGTTGCAAATGAGTGATGAGCTTGTGCAAGGTTGGGAGTGTCAACTCAACAAAGATGAGTTTTGTAAAGGTGTCATAAAAACTAGGAAGTGCATTGATGATTTGCACCACCACCATGTAATCACTATTCCATAAGTACATTAATAATTTGTGTGCCACAGATTTGCAATCAATGCATGTACCTGCAGTAATGTTGGTCGTCAAGAAGGCGTTGGATAATAATACATATTGAAACATGATGTTGAGAATCCTATGCAAATAAGCCTCTGTCAAATTTTCCTCAAATCAAAAAACTCATCTTCCTCCATCAAGTCAAGCTAAATATGCTTCCTCTCAAGGTTTTTGCATCTCTTTGTGTATGGTAAATCCCGAATGTTAGGGGGTCTGCATTTTGGTAATGTCACTAGGCATAAGCTTAGTGACATAAAACCCCAAGACTCTAGATTCTAGATGCATTAAAGAGGGTGAAGGAACAATTGTATGGAGATGAAATGTTTTGTCTTCTCACAAGCCAAAGACAAGTAACTCTCAAGCAAGGAAAAACCATAGAAGGAAACTCCACTTGTCAGATATTAGACAGGAAATATAGTCTGACCAACCACTACTGTCTAAGTTTACCCCTAAAGAACCACCCTTCTCCAAATTCCTATGGGCACAATCTTTGAATACGAATGGTGTTAACAGCCACAAATTAAGCAAGCAATCTGCCAAGTAGAGTAATCCCAATCCAAAGTGTATCAACAGACTCTGTGAAAGTACTATGATCCAAATCACAAAGACCATTGGCATTACCTGTTACCATGACTGCCATGCACCTGCAACCACTCTGTTGCACGAAGTGATACTTCACATGCATATCAATGCCAAGAGATTCATAAGCTGGACATTGCCAGAGCTGTAGACCAGTAGGTCATTGTCTGTGGAAGATGCAAACAGTGAGTGTGTGACACTTATATACACAAAGGATTATATAACATGCCAGAGAAAACAGGCAATAAATGATAGTATACAAATGGGAGGACAATAAGGATGAGAAAACATGCAACTCATAATGGGCTGGATGTTGCATCTGTATCAGGAATCCCAGCCATCATTCCGGCTGTTGAACTCCCATTTTTTCAAAGGGACTCCACCATACAGCTGAGAAAACCTCAGTAGACATTGTGTTCTTTTATTGTAATGTCCCTGTGTGTCACGACTGATGGCAGAGCTAGAGAACTTTGATGTGTCAATAGCCCAAGCAGGATGCACATATTCAACTGCACGCCCAGAGGTTGCATTTGCAAGAATGAAATTCATCAGAATGTCTTCACAGTTGAAGAGCTCATCCACTAAGGCACGTCCAGTGTCCATCTCCTTGCTCCAGTACCGACTGAAAGCCACTTCACTATCAACAAAAGCTGCACCTGTGAGAATCATATTGTACCCCTTTCTGTGACGGGCATATCTCTCATTCCTGTACTTCAATGGGCTACCATCAATCAGACGAGGGTAGAAACCAACAAGTCTGTCTGAGTTCTCTCGCCATGCCTTGAACCCCCTCTCCACATCATCACATGTCATCATGATATCATCATCGAGCTCAAAAATAGCACGTGTTTTGATTAATGGGTCAGGCTTGAACCGATTATTAAGAGAGTTTACAGGCTCCACACGAATTCGAACAGGGACAGCGGAATCAAATTCTGTCTGAGGGTCTGGAGGTTGACCTTTATTCCACACCACCACAATTTCACGCACTGATGCACAGCGAGAGTAGTGCTTGACATACATTTTGAGATTCCACAGCCGGGCTTCATATGTCATGGCAATCATTGTGAACTGTGAGAATTGTCCTTCATAAGGATATGGTTCTTCTGCCCCAATTCCTCCAAAGAAGGAGTTCACCACCATGCAGACTGCGCAAACACAAAGAATGAAGATAACTAGTAGTAGGAGAAGCCCCATGCATGACCTCATGCGCATTCGTCCCCTGAGAATGGAACAGCTCCTATTTAAGCGCATTGCAGCCTTGTGTATCTTGGGAAGCAACTGCGGTGGGGTCCAAGGTAATGAAGTATCACCCCGCTTTGATGGCAGCATATATCCTGAAGGGAACACACAGCGTACACATCCAAACAAGATGCCGACTAATATGTTCAATACCAATAGGACCAAAAGTGCTGCAGAGCCTAATGTGTACTGGACTGATAGATGACTTGAAGGAACACGGTCTCCATCCATAAGAGCAATCCAATTGCCTGATGGAAGCTGTTGAACGTCCATGTGATGGTACCGCAGCCCATTCCAAGCATATCTACCCTTCTTCGACTCTTCAATTCCAAGAGAAACCTCCACCTCAACGAATTCATCCTCAGTGAGAGTGATGACATGGAATGCACGGAGACGTCGGCCATAAGAGTCCCCACAATCCTGACCAAACCGATAGAGATTGCCTTCCCAAACAAATGGACGTCCTCCACTTCGAGCCCCAAGGCTCTTACCTCCATTGACCACTGGATTGTCTCTGTGCTGATGCCATGGGCCCAAAGGTGTTGGGGCACACCAGATCTCAAGCTCTCCATTCTTTTGGGCTCCAAATCGCTTAAAATCTGATGCAAAAATCCAGTACTGGCCCTTGTACTCCACAATTGAAGCATCTACCAAAGGTTTGTGAATTAACACTTTCTCCATCTTCCATTGCAGTGGGAAATCAAGTGCTTTGTAAAGCCGTAAATCTCCTTTCTTGCTACCTTCGGGCATCATGTATATCTGCACATGTAATTGGAACAAGAGATGTTCGCATTGCTCAGTGCAGGCTACATGCTAAGAAAGTTATGACCACACTTGGCATACAAGGTGCTATTAGAGGGTGAAGTAGAATGACAACCACCTGTCAGAAGGACCAGACAGACAACATGCTTACTACTGAGTTTGAAGCCACCTAAAGGATGACTTTTATGGAGTTGAGATAATTGAGGAACTCTAACCTCGCCATGATACTCAAAGATGAAGGGATATGATAGATGCCACTCCTCATCTAGTGCAATTCCTACATAGCTCCATGTGGCACCATTGTCAGTGCTCTCTGCCACCCCTATATCACCTTGCTTTGTGATACTGTTCTTTAACTCAAAAAACATGTACATTTTTGCACCCTGCCACAGACAAAACCACCAATCAGGACAACTTACATGTTTTGTTTCTAGAAAGAACTTCACTCTCTTTGTCTTTGCTGAAAAACACAGATAAAGTCTGTCTAAGTGACTGCAGGTCTGTCAATGGTGACTCTCATTTTGTCTTTTCACTACATTCAGTAACACACCCATTAACATAATTACATGCTTCCAAGGTCTGTTACTTTTCTTCCTACTGAAGTTGAACTGTCCATTGTGCACTGCTGAGGACTGATGCAGTTTAGATGATGTAATGTAGCTAAAACGCCCAGTGTATTTCAGTGCACCTTCCAAAAGTACAGTTCCACCTCAGGATCCTTCAAATTTGATATTTGCCTGTTCTGAAGGTTTTGGTCACTGATTTAAGCTGCATGTCGAATGCTCAGAAACTCATAGAGTGAAAGTTCAAGGGCACATCCCTCTACCACACACTAGGTCCCTAGGACATACTGCAGGGGAGCTACTAAAGAATATAAATAAAACACATAATCTGGTCCCTTTCCAGAACAAACAAAGAACCTAGTCCCTTTTTCTCATACCCAGGCCAGGTTAGCATCACAAGCACAAATGCAGACTGTGAACACTATAACTGGATAAGCGTCCTCTGAAGGTTGAATTTATCGAATATTTTGCCATACAATACCCACTGTGCATGACCTGTCCACAATGATTCTTTCTAGGGTAAATGATTTACCTGAATATAAAGGAAGGGATCTGCCACAAAATTGCTAGGATATCTCCTGTCGAGCACAGAGGCACACGTAAATACAGGATTTGCCACAGGCCAGGCTGCTCCGTTGTCACTCCGAACATTCTCCTACAAAAAATTAAGTCAATTTACTGATATCTTCAAATCTTTAGCAAGTGTGAACTGTGTTTTCAATGCCAACTCAAGCATCTTCAGCAAGACCCATTTGCTGTATGGTTCTTTCGAAATTCAGGATTTTGTACATGAGTTATTAGCAAAGAACTAACTCCACAACTTCTTCAAAAAGAAGACCTTTCTTGTCTGGTGGTGGCAACATCAAACACAGGACGATCCTGAGTTGACCCACCCTCAAGTCAAACTCCCGTTCCACAAATAGCTCATGGGGGCAGGGAGGAGCATGAAACAGTGTCACATGAATCCATCTGGAACGATCTGGTAGGTGATTATTAGTTTCGATCAGGTTGTCAAACCAACGATCATGTTTTCCACAGCTCAGAAAGGGGTTACAGGTGTTTATCCATTTCTTTGAGCATGTATGATGAATCTTTTTGACACTTACTGAGAGAGGCTGATCCCAAGAAGTTTTTAGAGATTCCAGCCACTCCTTTCAATGCAAATAACTACTGTAACAGAGAAAGAAATTCTGGCCTTCACTGCCAAAGTGGTCTCACGCAGAAGGGGTGGGTGGGAAAGCAAAATTTTCTATCAGGCCCAAAATTTCCAGCCATTCAACACACACCCTATTGTGAAATCTTTTTTCCTCTCAAATTGCAATCAAAAGTAGAGAGATAAGAAAGAGTTAGGCTGAGCTGCCAAAATCTCTTATTTTGAGACTTTGCTTCCAGTGATGATTCAGAAGGTGATGGTTCTCTCTATTCTCGCACGCACGCACACTCTCTCTATTCTGAGCTTGGAGTGAAAGTAAGCACAACACAAGATTTGTAGATTCAGAGGAGAGAGCTCAAGGATCTGACGATGATATCCACAGTTGTTCTTCCAGCAGGATACATATCAATCACCCAATGAATCACTTACCAAACCCTGGAGAAAACCTTGGGAAAAGGCCTATCTATGATGAAGGGGATGCAATTGGAGCTGTACGTGATTGTGACTGTGACGATAGAGACAACAAAGCAAAAGAAAAAGTGTTGCTTCAGAGAGAGGGAAAAAAAGAAAGATGAGTAGTACCATCTCAAGCGGTGCTAAAGAGAAAGGGCTCTTTCCGCTGTAGACGCCAATAGCCCATGAGCCCTCGTTGTCGGGCTGACAGCCTGATATCCCTTTGCCGTCCAGAGGGCGGTGCTGGAAAGGAGGAAATGCAAGCCATGCGAACAAAATCCCCAGCGCAGAGAACAGCAAAAGCGACGACAAAAAGAAGAGGAGAGTGGAAGACAGCCCACAGCCTCGAAGTTGTAGCTTGTCATGGCACTTGAGACAAAGACCATCGCTCGTCCACCTCCATCGGCACCTGCATTTCACAGTCATGTCGCACAAATCTATCGCCGCCGACACGCGGGGACTCGACGGCTTTACCTTCATCCTCTTTCTTTCTCTCTCACTCTCTTCTGCTGCTGCAACGCGTCACAAACACATTCTAGGTGTCCAACGGTAGAACAAAGAGACAACAAAATCCGAAACAGCGCGCGGCGGCGTTGCCACTATTTCACCATGATATTCTTCTTCTTCACCTCATAAGCAGCCGCCTCGATTCTCTAGTCCAAATCTCTCTCAGCACAGGACACAATACTCCTGCCACCCTCAGAGACACGCTCCAATCGACCACATCCACTTCCAGCCTTCCTGCTTCCTGCAAAGAGTTTTGAGGACGCTCTTGAGCGCCACAACGACCAGAAACTCCTGCTGCACACCGATCAACTCCAGAGAGACGCCAGAGAGAGAAGAGAGAGAGAGTAAAAAAACAAAACGACAGCAAAGAAAGACGTTCAGCCTAGGAATTAGGCAAACTCTCGTCGCTACAGCCTCTCACTACCATTCTCCACCGAAAACAAACCGCCCCCAACGATGCTGCCACACACACCTTCTTTCAGCTTCTTCTTCTTCTTTCCAACAGCAAAAAAAACACCTCAAGATGGACGCAACAAGAAAGAGGTTCCACCACCTTCAACGAAGAGCACCAAAACACGACCTCTCCATCATCTTCTTCTTTTTCTTCTTTCCAATCGCAAAAAACACCTCAAGATGGACGCGACAAGAAGAAGGTTCCACGACCTTCAACGAAGACGAACAAACACGACATCGCCCAAACCCGAGGTTCCCGCCCAACGCTTCAAACCAGGTCCAGCGGCGGCGGAGGCAATGACGAACCACGTTCCTGGGAGCTTCTTCTTCTTCTTCTTCCTCTGCTGTCGTCACTCTTTTGAAAATTGGCAACAATAGCACCCGAAACGAAGCAGGAATCGCACGAGTTTTATATTCTCGGAAATCCCAGCTCATGCTCTATTCCCTTGAGTGTCTCACACGGCTAGACTAGCAATCCTGACGGAGCATTTCTCATCAGAAAACACGCGCGAAAGCCACCGCGAGCGAAGCGCTCCGTCTCTCTCTCTCTCTCTCTCTCTCTCTCTCCCTACCGCCTGCGTCGTCGTCAGGGGAGGCGCAGGTCCGTGCGACACAACCGGGTGTTGCTGACTCCTCGATACGGCCCACCTTAAATCCTACCGGACCTGGATATCACCCCAACTGGACACCCCAACTGGACGGACGACTTTGGTGGCCCCTTTGAAACCGGGCTGCCAGGCGTCCGCCCGCCCGGCCCGGGCCGCGGGAACCGTGTTGGAACTTGGAACTATATGTAGCCTTCATTCGCGTTCACACTTATCGAACCGGATTGGTACGTTTGTACTGTCGGTATAGTGCCGTGGTACCATCAAGGGCACTTTGACTTTAATAATGGATAATAATAAAAATATATATATTTTTAATCTATTATGTTAATTCTTTTAAATTACACATTTAGTCTATAAATAAATTTATAAGTAGATAAATAAATATGGGTGGTTTTTAGAAAAAAGTTATCATTATGTTTCATAATTTTGAATACTCGAGTTGCACATGGATTTTTCCAAAAATACAAAAAATAAAATAAAAATTTGTGGTGTAAATCACAAGGGAATAAAAAAGAATTTAAATTAAATTAAAAAGTAAAAAAAATAAAATAAACTAGTTTGTCAACTCAAGTTTGAATTGAGGTTTCATCCATTGAACTTTTCATCCCAAGCTATAACAATGCCAAAAACATAGTTGCTTGAACCTTTGGAG
>Ga0209208_10008473_pt1 | contig 13701 bp, 9 predicted proteins | sample S1TSphfallax_3_FD_187694 | JGI IMG/M metagenome (GOLD analysis project Ga0209208, IMG submission 187694) | Host-associated microbial communities from peat moss isolated from Minnesota, USA - S1T2_Fd - Sphagnum fallax MG (SPAdes) (version 2) | ecosystem: Host-associated > Plants > Peat moss >...
AAAAAAAATAAAAATAAAAAAAATAAAATAAAAAACAAAGTTGATTTTCACATAGGACCTTAAAGAACCAAAACTGATGGTTCTCTAAAATAGTGAAAACCACCAAATAGTGGAGGAAAAAATACACTTGCAAAACATGCCCTCCATTTAACTAAAAAAATCAGAGCTAGTCTTTATGATTTTGGGAGATTATATGATGAAATGTACATTACAATGATAATAAATGGGAATTCTTTGAAATTGTTTTGGTGAGAAGAAGAAGAGAAGAATTTCACTAAGTGCGAGAGCAGAACAACACAACAAATGTATTGGCCATCATGCCCAACTCAAAGAATTGGAAGTTTTGGCCATGGGCTTATTACGATCATGCAACTATTGATATGACAATGATGTGGAGAATGGTGTACAAATTTCATCATGGAAGGGATCTTCGTCTAGGCCGAAAATTGGTGTTGAACAATTTGAGGAATGGAAATTTCACACATCGAATGAGATGGCTAGGCATGGGCTCAAGAGAGTGCGGGTGGAGAAGTCATATTAGGGTTTATTGGCCTTGCCTTAGTAGAAGGCAAGGATATTGCGTTTAGATTCATTATAGAGTATAGTAGCTTAAGGGATTTTTATAGGCCCCTAGGTAATAAATAATAGGTCTAGTATTTTTATATGAGGATTGTTTGAAAGATTATTAAAAGGCTTGTGTTGAAACTTGAGATTAGTTATAGAGTTATAATATCTCGAAGGATTTTGGTTTCTTTTAGAGGATTTTTTGAAGATTATATTTTTGCATGGTGAAAATATTTGATTTTTTCCATAATTCTTCTTTTGCCTTAAGATACTTGCTAATGTAAATGGCAAGGCCACAATGTGAGTGACACACCCCTTATCTTCATTAGCTCGTTGTTGTCATCATAGTTGCACATGAGATATTGTGATGTGATAGCAAGATAATGAAAAGCAATTGAAATCTTGATTTGGTGCCTTATTGTAATATCATCAGTTTCGATTGCATTATTATTATTAGAAATGGTTTTGGAAATCTATAATGAGCTAATGTTTGGGACTATTTGGAACACTTTGGATGAAAAATAACAAGTGACATCATTATAATGAACTTTTCAAAAAATAAAAATAAAAATATGTTCTCATAAATTTGATGATTCACAGGTTACAAATGTCATCTTTTGATGATTCATAGGTTGACTGGTTGAGTCAAAGCTCTCTCTCAATCCCTAGATTTCAGTCAATGCTTGACCCATAGAGCTGAGATGCTACTTGGATAAGAGCTGGAGGGAAAGATGTAATGAAAAGTTGCTATTGAGGCTATGATAAGAGGTAAGATGTAATGAAAAGTTGCTGTTGAGGCTGTGACAAGAGCGAAGATGTAATGAAAAGTTGCTGTTGAGGGTGTGATAAGACCTAAGATGTATTGAAAAGTTGCTGTTGAGGCTGTGATAAGAGCTAAGATGTAATGAAAAGTTGCTATTGAAACTGTGATAAGAGCTAAGATGTAATGAAAAGTTGCTATTGAAACTGTGATAAGAGCTAAGATGTAATGAAAAGTTGCTGTTGAGACAGAATAGGTGATCACAACGGCCTAATGGAAAGAGACCTTTAATTGCACAAATCTGGTGCCTTGCCCTGTTTTAAGGTATCTGCACTTGATGGGATTTGACCTCCTAACTTCTCTCTCTCTTTTGGCTAAAACCCTAACCCTAATCCTAAGGTTGTGCACATTCGTAAGCTTCGCTGAGGGGTGTTGGAGGAGGGGGCTCACGACACAAGGAAGAGCTTGCGATTTTGTCACAGGCGATGGACAAAAGGGCAATAGTTGGAGCATTTCTGATCGCTTGGGCTGCTGCGCTTCAGGTGGGTATTTCCATCTCTTGTAATAGCTGCATTTTTGTAACTTTCTATGGGTTTTGTTTTGGAGGTCCTAGCTCGCAAATGGCAGAAGGGGGAAAGTATCGCTGTACAAAATCTTGTAAAATTTTGTAAACCCGAAGTTGTCTTTTGTTTGCTTTGAAGTAGTTGTTTAGAAGTATCCTGCAAGTTTATGAATATAATATGATCGATTGGTTTTGTTGATTCTGAAATTAGGTCAAAAATTTGAAGATGGGTTTTTTGTGATGGTCTGCAGGGACACATAATGTGGGTGCAACGACAGGATGCTTTCAAGGAGAAGTTTGGTGAAAGGCCTAGCGAAATTGAAAAGAGATAGAGTAACCCATGACTGACGTTTCATCCTTGTGGTGACAATCAGTCCCTAAACCCTTGTTTGCAAGAGAGATAACAAATCTTGCTGAAAGAGGAAGTGTACCAAAGTATTGTGATGTCTACTCTTGTGTTCTGAGTGCCCTCAGAAAAAGGAGCAATTCTTAGGTACAGTTTTTTTGTGTGAATGAACATTATTTGTTGCATCTTTGCATCAAGCTGGTAGGCACATTATGGTAGTTTGCAGGAATCAGTTGTGTGATGATACCCAATTGGTATTCTGTGAGTGAAATGGTTCAGAAGATGAGGTAATTAGCTGGCATTGCATCAGGTTTAGGGTTTAGGGTATCTTGTTGCTATTGGCAGCCAAATAGATCTGAGACTTTCTGTAGGTAGTGGAAGCTTGCTTGCATTTTCCCCACATTGTTTTCAGAGTGTGCAACAGTCTGTGAAGAAAGAGATCTTGCTGCTTCTAAACCAACTGGATGTTTTCTGAAATTTGTGGCCACTTGAGTGCGTATGCATGTTGCTGAGTTTTTGTCAACTTTGCAATGCACTTGTGGTCAAACTGCAGGAGAATGTTGGTGATTCTCTAAAAAAAGGGAATAAATGGCCACATGAGACTTGTGACAAGCAAGCTCAGGGCAGCAGGGACAATGCTGAGACAAGGAGCTCTCTCCCACTTGTCATCTTTTTTCCCACACAGAACCCAATTTCCCTCCAGGTGGTCAGGGTTCTGTTCTAGCAATCCACCAGCTTCTGTCACTTGCAATAAATGGGTTGTTTGCCGACCAGTTCTGCATTTCAGGCTCTCAAGGCCTGCAACCTCTGTGGAGTTGCATACCATAGACACAAGGATTCACGATATGGTGAAGGTGGTGTTTTTGGTCTCAAGGATTTATACCTTCTTGTTGGTTTGGTTTAACATTCATGTAAGGAAGCTGTGGGTGTGTGTTTCTTGATGGTGTGATGCTCAGATTGGATATTTGCTTCACAGGCACACAGCACCAGGGCTGTTGACGTGACTAAGAAATGCTTAGAAATACAGTTAACAATCACACCTGCACAGATTTCAGATTCCTTTTTGGAATTCTCATCCGTTCTAGACAATGGCTTGGAAGACATTGTGGATATGGAGGATGATGAATCTGTTCTTGAGTCTGTGGACCTTGTCATGAGTGCCCCTGAGGAGGTATGCAGTTCCTTCAGGGATAAAAACTCTTGCAAAATTGTTTTTCTAATCACACTGCTTGTCCCATCACATTGTGAGTTTTGATGTCTTGGGTGTCCTCTTTTGTCCTGTCACAAAATTTTCCTAGAATGTTCCTTGGTTGTTTGGAAAACTAGTGGAATGTTCCTGGTTGGTTGAGGATTCAGCACTGCTTTGGCAGGTGACAATTCCAACAAGCAATGCGTGCATAGTAGGTGTTGATCCAGATGTCTCAGGTGCTCTTGCTGTCATCAAGTCTGAAGACCAAGGTGCTCCAGCTGAGGTTCTTGAGTGGTTTTATAACCCTGTCCAAGTCAACCCACCCTTTTCTAATTTCTGGATGATGTTGAAGAAGAGAATGATGTGGTCTAGATGAGTTGCCTACAGAGGTCTAGGGATTGCAATACAGGAGGAAATAAGGGATTTTCTTGGTGTAAGAAGAATGTTTATGGTTGAAGCATCAGAATGTGAAAAACAGAGTTTCACTTTTCAGTGTGCTATGGATGGGATACATGTGTTTTGAGGTTGATTGGTGACCATTCTGCCATGTGATTTTATTTCATAGTTGGCATACTTTTCACTAATCAGTTGTGGATCAACAATCGGAACTGAGGGAGCAGGTGCTCGATGTTCCATGTGTGAAAGTGGTCATTGGGAAAACCATGCGACGCCATCATGATACATGCTCCATTGCCACCCTTGTATGACAACTGAATGCACCTCAAGGTGCCCTCCATCCTTTCCTTTCCTTTTCCAGGAGTCACACATGCATATGAATTAGGAACCCTATGATTCTTTTTTTCTTTGAGACTGTGATTGTTGATTCTGGGTTCACAGTGGTATAAAATGGGTTTGTAGCGAGCATAGCATATGTGGAGCAAGCCCAGCCATATCCCAAGGATCGCAAACAGGTCAGCGAATTTCAACATTTGCTTGTGGAGTCACTGAAGGAATGTTTTGTTGATGAATATCTGAATCCAGCAAAGGTCAAGATGGTTCGTAGTCAGTATCTTATGACAGCATGTTGTCCGTAGGTATTGTTTAATGCTACTGGCTACCCCTACATGCCATGGTGCTATGTGATGAGCTTTATTTTGCAAACTACATGATGAGATAATGCAACTGTGGACATTATGTAGGTTTTAACTTTGTAATTGGTTATTTAAAACCAATAACCAATAACTTTGTAACTTTATAACCACCTTGTAACTTTTAATTGGTTATGTAAAACCAATAGTACCACAAAATAGTATTTGGGATTTTGTGTAATAAGGGTTGAACAAGACCCAAATTCTAAACATAAGCAGCCTTCAAATTTGGTTGCATAGAACCTCTCTACTCATGAAGCCAAGGTATGATTTGTTGCGCCCAATCTACCAATTTGCTGTCCTTAATCCAAAGAGCTGTAGGCACCCATCCACCCATTTCCATGTGTCAGAACCTCAGCGTAAACAATGTGAGGTTCAAGCCTGCTCCTTGCAACCTCTTTGCACCAGAGAAAGGACAAACCAGTTAATTCAGCATGAGAAGCTGGAAGCTTAGAAGATGTTGCACCAATTTCTTGTTCTCCATTCTCAGGGCCATTACTCCCATGCACCACATTTGCTGCTACAAGCCAAATAACAATATCAGATAATGAACAACCAGAATTAGGTCAGTCAGGCCAGAGACCTTGGAAATTACTGCTGACTTGAAAAGACACCTGCACAATGAAAGCTGACACAATCACAGCTTTGCTGATGTGAAGCTCACTTTCCAACTTCAATCCTGAAATCCCCATGGATTGTACCAGGTTCCACTTGGAGGGGGTTTGTCACTACTATGAGCTTTTGTGCAGATGCAACCACTCCAGGTGCTTCCCATGCCTACCACCCATGTGATTGATTGAGCGCTACGTGGTAAAGGATTAAGATGTTGTCTGAAGGCATCCATCCTACTGACATTCTGCAGAAGAAGGCATCCTACACTTGAGAGAAGCCAAGACAAAATCATGATGTGACAAATGAAGCCATATTGGAATACATACAAGTTCCAAACCATTTTCCAGCATCACAATTGGAAATGCAACAAAGAAAAAACACACACCATGCAAATGACAGGGCTGGATATGATATACTTGACAAGCTTTGGATAGAATTGCTTCTCCTTCAGCTCAAAGTCATGAGTCTGCAAAAGCAGCTCCCAAAGGAGCTCAAGCCTCCAACAAATTCAATCTGGGGGCAGAATCATAATAATCTGATTTTTAGATTCTGTGAAGATATATGCAACAGAACAGAGTGTGATAGACAGAGGTGTTTTGATAATCTTGCTTAGAACTTTTACCTGTGCGAGCTTTTCAGGTGTCTGGAAAAGCTTCAATCCTTTCAGAACAAAGCCCTTGCACTCAAACCTTGAGATAATCTCACCAACCTGCCCAACAACAATAATTTCATGAGGCAGTTTTTTCTCTACTTCTAAACAATTAGAATAGCATAGAACTTTTGCTGAGTGTATATGTTGTCTTGGTTAGTTGGGGCATTGTAGTACGTGAAAAGAAAGTGCTAGTTCTAATACTCAAAAAATTAATGTGTGTAGAAACAATTGAGATAGTTGCAAAAAAAAATTCAAAGAACAAAATGATGCTTACAAAATGGTCTAGGATTTAGTAGCTACAAAAGACTTGGCAAACGTTCTTATTATGTACAAGAAATATTACATTACATTTCTTTTGTATTTGCCATTTGTAGTGGTTGAAAACTTGAAGACCGTTGTTTTCCAGCATAATGGATATTGAAGCTAGGGGAGTTCACTCTTTGTATATTTTATGGAATTCCACAAGAGATAAACAGGGCATTATTTCATACACTATGAAATAAATATTTTATTGAAATTGAGAATACTTATTTCATAATCCAATTCTAAGCATCCTATTTGTATTCAAAGAGATTATAAATTATACTTTTTCAAAGATAAATTTACCTCAACTTCCCCAACCCCAAGCCTCTAAACTGAAAGCTTTGAGATGGCTTGAGATTGCAGCTGAGCTTTGGTTGCTCAAGTGGATCCAACCTGTGCATACCAATCTTGTGCGATGGGTATTTGATTTTGTTAATAACAAACCCCTGGTTCTGGTTTTTTGGAAGTTGAAAAATCAAAGAACTCCCCATTCTGGTTTTGGGGGGTGTGAGAGGAAGAATTGAAACATGTGCAGTTCCTTTGGGTTCTTTCAAAAACTCAAAGAACAAACTGGTGGGTTTCATGAAAGAACCAGCAAAGAACTATGGGCATCTTTGTGGTCTCTCAGTGACCAGATCAAAGATTGATTACCCACCCTGATAACCAACAGCGGTTTGGTGCCCATTTCTGATACCCGTATGACAACTGGTGCATACCAGCATGTGGCACCAGATCATGTAGTGAATGGGGGGCAAGGGCATGAGGCAAGCTTATGCAAAGAGCAGTACTGAATACACACACACTCTCCATCCTTACTTTCTCAGAAGTCTTTTCAGCATCCATCATTGTTTGCTGATATTGTCAGAGGTGCACAAGTAAATTGTGTTTCTCCAATTGCCAATTGTGCCATGAACTCTTGGTTTGCCTCCTTTGTTTGATCAGCCTGATCAAACGATTACAAAACAGTCAGGTGCACAACTGATTGTTGTTGTCTACACAATTGCCAATTGTGCCAACAACAATGACACACACGGCTGAAATTTTTTTTTTCAGTGTGATCATCGTTTGCAATACCAGGTGCACAACTAAATGTCTTTCTTTTCCCACTTGCGCCAAAAGTAACTCTACTACTCAAGTACACTTGTTGTATGGCTTGGCTCACTCGGGAAGCTCACTCACTCACTCACTCGTGCAATGTCATTCATTGCTAGTAAGTTTTTAACCCTTAAAAAAAGGTCAGAGAAAGCCAAAATATACACTGGAAAAAAGCTGACCAAGTTGGTCCACTCTGACATTTAAAGGGTTAAGTGGTGTTGAATCCATTTGTTCAGCATCTCCAGTCAAAGGGTTTGCCAGTGAAATGGAATGAACCCCAAACCATGTACTAATTCTAAAATTACTGTTCAAGGTGCTGCCATTTTTGTCTATGCCATTGCTTTTGATGAGTTGATTTGCAGACACAGACAGACACAGACAGACACAGAGAGAGAGAGAGAGAGAGAGAGAAGCTGGAGAGATGGTCCTTTGGCAACTGACTCCACTGGCTCAAGTGGGCCTCCCTTACAGATAGTAAAAGAAATTTGGCCCTCTGATTTACTGAGTCAAGTCAACCTGATGGATGATGGGCTTTTTCTTTTTGTATTCATTGTTTCCTAAAGGAAAAGCAGTTTCTTCTGAGATCCTTTTTGCCTCATGAGATGAGCATATTTTGTTTGGGTCTTTGTTGTTGTTGGCTAGTTAACCCTGAAAAGATGCCTGGGTAGGGTAGCCTCCTGAAACAAAAACAACCCTGAAAAGATACATAGCTAGTTTTGAAGAAAAAAAAATTAAATTATTTTTTTGGCATCAAGTCTAGCCACGCGATTGATTTTGCATCAAGTCTAGCCATGCGATCGATTTTGCAAATTTTTTTTTCCCTGGACAAGAATGGCTAGAGGAGCTGCCCAAATTTGGCCTTCAGCTAGCCAACATTGGTCACCATGACCCCGTGCTCACCAATGCATCATCCATTGGAAACCTATTGTGACTCACTTAGTTGTTGTGGTTAATTTGAGCTTCGACTTTGGTGGCTATTTAGGTGAGTAGATGTGTGTGGATGGTTCGTATAGTTAACCAGGATAGGAATACAATGGAAAAAGTGTTTCTTATCCATGTATCATCCATCCATCCATCCATCGCGGTGCACTGATGGGTGCGGGTTTGCACATGGTGAAAATGAAGCATCTGTCTGGCCTGTCCTTCCTTTTGTGAATAGGTTTTTTTTTTAATAGAAGTGTGAGTACCCAAAAAAGCTTAGAACTGGCCACCCTTATGGACATAAAAGCAAATGCTTTAAAAGCTTGTGCCTAGAGGGGCATAAGTGTGGCCTGTGCTAAAGTGCACTTATTGGACTTAGTATAAAATAGAGTTAATCACATAAGCTCCATGTTGTGATATGGTATTTGCATCGATTTGTCCACTTAGGGCGACTTTAGACGAGGGTCCAAGGTCCAGGGACCCCATTGAATTCAAGCAATCTTATTGGTTGAAAGCTTTAAATTGGTCCCAAGGCCTTTAGACGAGGGTCCAAGACCACAAAGTGGCAAATTGAGGCTAAACCTACATGGCATGTGTTTTGGAGGGAAAATCAATTGGTTGGTTCGGACCAAATTTGGAGAACTAAGTAAGAATGAGGCTAGGGACCAAGGTATTATAGTCCAACTCAAGGATTCAATTTGCTTCAAATCAGTCCAAATTGGTTCCTAGGAAATTTGATCCTGGACCCTTGTCTAAAGTGGGCCTAATAGTTTCAAATATAATTATTCTTTAATTATGTAAACCTAAACTTCATAATTCAGATTTAGTGTTTTTTTTGGGTGAAAAATTCTGCATTGTTGTGAATTTTTAAATTTTATTTTTGGAAAGAAAGGATATTATGTTAAAATATTCATTGTTTTCTAAAAAAAGCATTTCATCAAAAAAGAGATATTTGGGATCAGTTTTGCCAGATGACCACTCCTGGCTGCTGTAGGTAGCCAGATTACAAAAGGGTTTTTTTTGGGGACATGTTCTAATAACAGGTCGCCATTTATTGACAAATCTTTCTTGGGATGCTCACAACTGACACTCCACTTTGGAATTATTATATTATATTATATTACATTATATTATATAGTTCAGATTACCTCATTTATTATATATACATAACAACTTGTATTTCTTTAGGTAAGATTTAAAATTACAATTAAACTAAAAGTTGATAGCAATAGATCTCTTCCACAAGTATGGAGTATTTCTTTGAAAGAAATAAGCCTTAGGTCCAAAAGTACATCATCTTTTCAGCTAATTCTAAATCCACTAGTTGTTTGTATATATAATGTAATGCTTGAAGATCACCTATTTCTAAGGTCAAGGTGTCCTAGACTCAAGAGAATGTGTAGAGCTTGGTGATAGAAATGCCTGGATAAACCATTGGGGTTTGGTGCAATTCTACATGTTCGCACAACATTGCTTTATACCTCGATGTCAAAGTCATATTGAGGTGTACATATAAAAGCAATGTTATGTGGGTATCAAATATCACACCAAACCCTGGTTGATTATTGAGGCGGTTCTCTAATATCCTAACTGCGGTTCTCATAACATCAGAGATCCAGTTTTGATACATAACTGCCCTTCTCTAGTTTAGTTTTTTTGAAAGGAAAAAACCCTGGAATGACTACCCGAGAAACCCACGGTTCTTTGTCAGCTCTTTCATGAGAACCATCAGTTCCTTGAGTTTTTGAGAAACCCGGAACTAATGACAATTCTCTAATTCTGATCATTTCCTTCAGACAACTGGATTGCATTGGGCAGTCTTTTGATTTCAAAATTTCAGAAAAATAAAAAACGAGGGTTATCAACAAAAGAAAATACCCACCCAAGTCTGGCTTACGTAAAGCATGCAATTATCAAGGTATAAGTGTATGTTGAACCACTATACAATGTGGGTGTAGTTCATTAGTCCCCATTCATGAGATGAATTGAAGAATTCACTCTTTCCTTACTAGGTCTCATTCATTGCAACCAATGAATTCATTCAAATGAAGAATTCACTCTTTCCTTATTAGGTCTCATTCATTGCAACCAATGAATTCATTCAAAATCCAGTGAAATCACTTGATGTACAATGACACATTTTGTTACAGTATTGTTTCTATCTATTGCCAGCGACTAACCCCATGGCCAGTTAGGTTAAGTGCGAGTGCACCATTTAGGATGCACTGGTGGGGCACAAATTTGTCCCTTGTAATCAGACTTTTTCTTGGTGCCAACAATGAAAAATGGGTCAGTTCATATTTGGACTCTGTTACCTGCAAAATGTGTTTCTAGTTAGATTTAATTGTTTTCCTTACAAGTTTATGGAAGGATGTGCTTATATGATATGATAAGTGCACCAATAATAAGATTTCTGCCATCTGTTAATGGGGCTGTGTGTGGAGTGTGGACCAAGGTTTGGGCAGACACAAGGAAAGTACTAAGTGCTAAATGGATGATATATGGACAAATGCTGGTGTCATCTGCATGAAAACTAGGGTTTATCAAAATTGTGGAAATTATTGGATGAGATTATTTGGATGATAATTTCTTGGCAATCAAAAGAAATCCTGTGGGACTCATATTATAGGAATTATTGCTCCAAAGTCACCAGATTTTGAGGATTTTGTTTTGAAATCACCATGTTTAAGCCTAGACAATAGGTTCTAGCAGATTTGCCAAAATATAGTAGGATTCATAAATTTTTGTGTGTTTTCTCTTTTGACCTATAGACAAATTTGGTTGATTCCTCTTTTGGATGATTGCTAGTATGAGTCTAGGATCAATGCAAGTTACAATGGACTACTTTTAGTGTGTCATAATGATACTTTATGTGATATGGGTACAAATTCAATCCTTATTTTGTATTTTACATGTTAACAATTTTCAGTAGGGATTTAGTTTGAGATTATTGATTTGAGTATGCATATGATGTATGGAGTTGCTATGCATGATTTACAAATTTGAAAGATTTACAGACTTGTAAAGTGAAACTCATGGACTTTCACCCAAGATATCAAGTTATATGTATGAATTTAAAAATGATTTAATGATTGATATTAAGATTATTAAGGACTCCATTTTAGTTGAACAATGTATCAATAAAATTTTATTTTGAAATGTTTGGAACATGTCAATTGTAAGTTATCTTTAATGAATTTTTATTAAAAAGTATTTAGTGTTAAAAATATGAGTCTTTTCAAAAGTTCATATTGCTATGAAAAAATATTCATTTTGTATTGGGTTTATGCATATGTGTATAAAGAAATTATCTTCAAGTGGGGTAAAAAATAAATAAAAGTAAATATTTGGAATTGACGGATTGTTTTTGCTCTTTACCTAATCCTTGTAGTGCTCAAAAGAGAATTGAATTTTGAGTGATATATTCAAGTGTTGATTTTTTGGTTCCACCTTAGCTTGCACTCCCTACCTCACACAAAATCAAGAAATAAGAAGAGAAAAACCTTGCTTAAGAGTATTCATATCATGTAGTACTAACATATTTCTTATGCTTCTTCAATTCATCAACAATTCTAAAATTACACACCAAAAATAATTTGTCAATAAAACAACATATATATGGATTTCAAAAGTTACCATACAATTATGATCCTTACATCCATTAACACATTTGGATTTGGAAAACACAATACAAGTCTAACATCTTTGCATCCATGAAACACAATTTCAAGAAACATGAGCCATTCATATAGAAGAATGGTCAACTTGACCTTCAATAAGGCATTGGATCCATTGTCATTCCATCCAAGCCCAAATTGCCTCAATTGGATTAAAGTTGAAGATAGATAGTGGTAACAAAAGGCTCAAATCTTACCTATGTGCCAATCCTTGGGCCAAAGTGAATCAATAGACACAACTGCACCATCTATTGGAAGCTTGTTATGACTCAATTGAGGATGAACAATAATAGAGTTGGCATTAGGTTTCACCTAGGTAGCCTCATCTGGTAGTTAAAAAAGGGTAGTTCTTTGAAGGTAGGTAAGTAGGCAAGACAATAAGTAACCACTAGGTAGGTAAGTAGATGCATGTAGATGGTTAGCTACTAGGTAAGGAGTAAATGGGTTGTCAATACTAAATGTTAATTTAGTACCTATGGGCTAGTGGGTTGTTAGTAGTACTAAATGATTAGTAACTAGGTATGGATTATTGGGTGTTTGTAGGTAAGGTAGTAAACACAACAACATCGACTACGAGAGAATGTGGGTTTTCTAACACAAAATGTTGTGGCTCATGACATGTGAGAGAGATAAACTTTGTGAATTCGTCCATTACAATGTACAATATATGATGTTTATTGTGACATATATGATATTGAAATGGCAATTTGACATTAGTGTTTGAAAATGTTGTGGGTCATGCATGACACATGTGTGAGGTAAACTTTGTGAATTCATTCATTACAGATGTAATACAATATGTGACATTAATTGTGACATATATATGATATTAAAATGACAATTTTTGACATTAGATAATGGCACATTTGTGTTAGAAAAACCACATTCTGTTCTAATGAACTAATTAAGGAAGGTAAACACATGCATGCTGGTTAGCTGGACTAAGCCTAAACCTTAAACTTCCATCTCTCATGTTGTGCTGGTGGTGGTGTGACTATTTTGACCATTGAGAATTGCAGTAGAATTTCACTTATCACTCTGACCCCACACAATCTTTCAGATATTGCATTGAACTGTCGGCAATTGCAGGTTATGTTGTTGTGTGAGATGAGAGAGTCCTGAATAGAGAGAGACAACAGCAGCAGCAGCAGCAGTGGCCTAGCCAGCACTCATCTTTTCAAGGTTGTCTGAAACCCAACAGCTTGAGCTTTGTGATAGTTTCAGTGCTTGAGATTTGTGATGGTTTCAGTGTCAGTAAGGGAACAGGTTTCTTGCACCCCCCCTCCACTGGACTGGTTTCCAGGCTTTGGGTTGGGGGGGGGGAGGAAACACAGTGAACCAGCACCCACCAGTGCAACCAACTGTGAGGGATGGATGGATGATAAGTGGTAAGGAAACAGTATTCTGTTGGGTTTCAGTTCCCTAGTTAACCATGGTGGTTTAGCTCAGTTGCTTTTTTTTTTTTTTTTTTTTTTTTCAACTACCCATTTACTAATAACTCACAAGCAGGTTGTTAGTTAGTCTGTAGGTAGGTAGGTAGTAAAAAAAAAGCACTTACTACCTATGTATAAACCATTTACTACTTACCTAGTAGTTAGTTACCTAGCTATTTTCCTACCTACCTACCTACCTATATAATGAGATTTCACCAAATATTTGACCTCAGTTGAGGTTCATCCACAACTGAGTAATAACAGACATCCAGTGGATGGTGCGCTGGTGGGTGCTGCTTCACTATGGCCAGGAAACAAAAGGACATGGAAACTGATGATGCAGTAGTGGGAAGCTCATTAATTAGTGAGTAGAAATTAGTACTAAGCTGTGAACTGTTGTCCTCTCCCCCCTCTCCTCCCCCCCCCACTCTGCCAGCTTTTGTTGTTGTAAGTTAGCAGCTTGTTGTTGTTTGTAGCTTATTTACCTTTGTCATTGCAA
>Ga0209208_10008474_pt1 | contig 13700 bp, 8 predicted proteins | sample S1TSphfallax_3_FD_187694 | JGI IMG/M metagenome (GOLD analysis project Ga0209208, IMG submission 187694) | Host-associated microbial communities from peat moss isolated from Minnesota, USA - S1T2_Fd - Sphagnum fallax MG (SPAdes) (version 2) | ecosystem: Host-associated > Plants > Peat moss >...
TTAAATTTTTAAAAAAAATCTCAAAGGATTTTTTTTTCTTGAAGGAAAATGAATCAACTTTCAGAATATTATATGTCTCAAAATGAAAGTTTTCAGAATTAAATAATTATTCGGTGGAGACCTGCCACCATCTGCACTGCTATTGGTCTTCACGATGAATAAAATGGGTTATAAACGCATTTTTAAAATTGAAATTTTTATTGGGTTTTGCCTCTCATGGAGAGTCTCCAGATTTTGACCTTCATATGCTTTTATTTCTTTCTTTTTTTTAATAAAATTTTCTTTCTCACATGCTTTCATTTCATTCTTTTATTATCTTTCTTCTTCTTACCTTTGTTTCCTTTTTCATGCTAAACCCTAAAAATGGACCATCATGGATGAACCTCGACACAATATTCTTCTAGTTCACGTGATTTTTTTGATAATTTGGCACATTATTTTTATAGTCGTAACATTGTGATAATTTGCATTTTATCAACATTATAATGCAATGATGATGATGTTTGCCTTCATTATGGAAATAAATGGAGCATCAAGAGAGACTTGCATGGACATACGAGAGCGAGTGAGTGACATCATGAAGAGGCAACTTTTGGACAACTATTTGGTGAAAATGTTTAAAAAGAAACGAAGTTAATTCCAACAACTTTTTATTGCTTCTATGCTATAATAGTTCCTCATTCAGTATGGTAGATTTATATATGAAACCATGCATTCCAATTGAAACATGAATAGCATTTTAGTGACAACATTTTACAAACATGTGATAAATTTTATGGAGTGGCTAAAAGAAATATTTTTATAATTGTAAAAGAGTATTATGAAACTATTAGCAAACACTTGAAACCTTTGGTGATAGAAAGATCGCCAACAATAAGCATAAGAAAAATGACAAATGAATTTAAGGAACTTTAAAACATGCCTTACACTTTTGGCACCACATATAATCCAAGTTTTTATTGTTGTCAAAAAGGTTTATATTATAAAGCACAATTGACACAATATGTAAGATTTGAGAAAATGATTTTGGATGGGTTGGTTGCTCTCATGATTGGACAATTTTTTTTAAATCCAACACCAGCTAAAAATACAATGAAAGACATTATCTTGCTATACAAGTGACTAAAAATGTAGCATATCCAATGAGGCCATGGTTTTATTTACCATTCAAAGGTGAAAAAAATGGTATGCCAAGAGCAAAAACCTATTGAAATTTCATAAAATCAAATATTTGAATGATTATAGAAAAGGTTTTTCGAATTTTGGAAAGATGATGTCCAAAATTCTACTAAAAAGAGTTGACATACCACTACAAAATTATTGAATGTGATTATGACTTATATTTGTTTCCATAACCTTTGCATTATCCATGAAAATAACTTTGACATGAAATGGGCAAAAGAAATTAAACATATAATGTAAGAAAAAGTCAACCATCTCCTTGGACAATTTCATTTCAACACAAGGACATGTTTCATATGGTAGAACATGTTATAAAAAAATCATCAACTACAACACCTTGAACGTGTTACCAAGTAAAAGTTGAAAATGAAGACAATGAAAAGACAATTGTGAAAGATGAAAAATTAATAGGGGTATTATAATAATTAAAAGAAAAAATTAAAAAGATTTTGGAAGCCACACAAGTTCATGAGTTATCAACAAACACATTTTCAAAAGCAAAATTCAAATGGGAAAGTAGAAAAAAAATATTACATAATTTAATTCAGAATTGGAATGGGTTTCATGTTTATAACATAATTATGAGTCAATCCATTTGATGATCAACTTTTTCCAATAAACATTGGTTCTTCAAAAACATTCACCATGATGGTATTGTTTTCCACCATTTTGGTGAACATATCAATTACTTGTTCATGAAAATTCTTCTTACCACTTTTTTGTATGTAGATTGTGATGTTTCTAAAGTTGATTATTTTTCCCACAATTCATAGCTACCTTCATATTTGATGCAATTTTGACTTATTAGCACACATGGTTGTTGTGTTTCATTATGTTAACGATGCCACCATTGGTCAATGGACTCATAAAATTTTCATTCATTTTTTCCTATGCCATTTGTTAATTTGTTGATTTTGTATTGTTCAACCAATAAATTGAACTTCTTACATGTTCTAGTTGTCCATGTAAATTTAGGAATTGTTGTCAACATGTGAACACACAATTTCAACCATAAATCCACCTTTACATTCATTAGAAATCACAAATGTTAATCCATGGGCACCTACATTCATTCAAATTGTAAATGCTAATGTATGTATTGATTTGAGTTATGAAATGTTGCAAAGTTGATCTTGTACATAAGAATTTTTTGCATTAGAAATTTTACAATAGAAAACTTGAAATTGCAAATGTATGCGTTCATTTGGGTTATGAAATGTTGGAAAGTTAATTTTTTACAAGAATTTTTTGCATTATAAATTTTACAAAATAAAAAATAATCATTTGATCACACCTTGAACAAAATGACTTGGTGATTAAACTCAAGTTGTCTTACACCCCAAGTTTTTAAAAGCCTTATGAATTTGGCAAGTAATTTGAATGGAGCCACACATGATCCCTTAAATGACTACTTAATGTATTTTTATTGTAAAACATTTGGATTTTTTTTAATCTTCAAAATATTAAAAAATCATTATACTATTATTTTTAGGTTTGTGTTATAAATTCGCCAAGAATATATCATTTTCAAATCTTTTCAACAAGTTGTAATGGTGTTTTCTTTGCTTTAAAAACATTAGTTACAATTGTTTCAAAGTGTTTTTGGTGCAATTATAATCAAATGAACCAAAGACCATGTTAGACAACTACCAAAACAACAAGCTTTGTTAATATATTTATGCAATGCCATGTTAATAATGGGAAATGGTGTTAAATGATTAATATCAATATTGATTATTTCAAATTAAAAATTCATTTCATTTCATTTTGGGTTTTGGTTTTAATAAGAAACTTTTGAACTTGAAAAACATTTATGTCAAAAGTAATCAATTTTGCAAAAGACTATAATAAAAGAATATTTTAATGAAGAAATTTTTATGATAATAACCTATTGCCCACACTAAAAAAACACTCACAATTTAAAATTTATGGAATTGAAATTATTAGAAATTCAAAATATGTTTTGAATTTTCAAAATCTCAAAAGTCTTTTAACAAATATAAATGAAATGTAATGGACGTTACATATAAAACAAATTCATAGCTTATATAAAAGTAACTAAAACCTAAAGTAGTTTACATATTTTTGTATGATTTGAAATTACAATAATTTTTCAAGACAAAATGCAAAATTTGGCAAAATTTGCACACTTTGAAAATTTTAGATTTATTCAACAAGGAATAACACAAAACATGTGATTTATTGAGGAAAATTTTATGTATTTTAATTAACAAGTTGCAAAAGATTTCATTCAAAAATTCCTTCATATTAAAAAATGAAATTGACTAAATGTTTTTAACGAATTAATCATTTTGGGTTGTTTAATTGTGATTTGACCCTTTTGGCTACTTTTTTTTTATATTATATCAATTTCAAAATTTCAAGATATGTATGACATTATATTGAAAGTAATTCTTTATAAAAAAATTCCATTTGTGGTTTTTATTCTTCTAAATGTTAGATGTACCAAAAAAAAATGGTTTTAATTAGTGGTGCACACATTAGTAAAAATGCACCCAAATTCTAAATTTTTCTTTTAGTTCCCAAATTTCCAAATTCGAATTAATTATTTTTTTCCTTCCAAAAATTTCAAATGAACAATAATTTGAATTAAGAAGCATTATAAAAATAACATCTTACCTTGCTTTTTGGCTTTTTTAAGGCCTCAATAGCATAATCCTTCTGATTTTTTATTTTATTTTTCATTTCCATATTCTTCATCTTCGTTGACCTTCATCATCTTCTTTTTAAATGTTAAATTCATATAATGTTTTTATTTGGGTGCAAATGGTGCCATAACTTGAACATTCTCCTCTTGGGTGCCATGAAATTTATTTTTTTGTTAATTGATATCATCTTCAAAATAAGTTTTTAATTTTTTTCCAAACCTTCTCTATTTGGAAAAGTAGAATTTGAAGTCAAGATGGGTAGATTAACTTTCAAGCATTTGATAAAACAAGTTGAAATGTTGAAAATGCATGAAGAACTACATTTGATACAACCTTTTCATGCAACACTCCAACGTCCTCTACATCCTCACTAAAAAACTATGAAATTTCTTCCATGTTTAAAATACAAGCACAACAATTGAATAAGAAGAAAGGAAAAGATAAAAGTGAAAATTAATGGAAAAGAAGGAAAAAGGAGGGGTTGTTGTGGGTAAGTTTCTTTTAAATGTATGGTATGGATTTCATCAAAATTTTATATTTTAATAATACAACATTGCGCCCAAGGTTGCAAATTTTCTCCCTAAATTGATAAGCATCATTTTTCACCTTTGGGGCCTAATATGGGGCCAAAAAGTCATATATATTTGGAAGGAGAAATTAATTAAGTAATGAATTCACATTTGGGCCAATGACACAAGCCACTCTAATGCAATTGATTCAAAATGAAAGAATAATATTAAGGTGGATTAGCCCATCAGCATGACCTTCATGAAATCAATTCAAAGAAAACTAGTTTAAAATAGTTATATAAGTAAGTTCATTGTGAGTTTGTATTCTTCTTTTTTTTAAATGCCTCCACATTGTTTTCACACTTTAACTATCATTGCCCTTCTTATGTGTTTATTGTGAGAAGTGGTGTGATGTTGAATCATAGATGAAGTGTAAAAGTTTCTTGACCTTATAATGTTATTATTTAGTGAACTAGAGATTGGAACAATTAAAAAATGTTTCAAAAAAAGGTGGTGATATGGGGACTCAAGAGGTACCCATAGACAAAGGTAATTGGCATGAAGATTAAGTTTGTTGAACATTATTAAATACTTAAGCACTAAATCTAACTAATTAATTTGAAGGTTAGCTTGATGATAACTTTAGGGGAAAGTAACAAACATGTTTCAAGTTGAACTAATATGCCATTCACATGTAATGGCAATAGTAATTAAATGGTAAGTTGGTGTTACCATGATAATCTTTATTTCACATTAAAATATAACATGTTAATTATCATGAAAACAAAAAAATCGTCTTCATTGGCAAACAATGTTAATTAAATGTTTAGAGCACTTTATTTAATTAACATCTAATCTTCAACAAAATGTAGATTTGTGATGAAAAACCTTGTGTTATGTAAAATTACCAAAAATGAGCATGTAAATTAATGTTAAGTTCTTCTACTCCCACCTATATGCACAAGAAAGCTTGTGAGACACAATTGTTTAAAAAAAATGTCATTCAAAAAATTGTTATAATGTTACTAGAAAGTTATATCATAAATGACAAATGGCCAATGGACTTATTTAACATCAAAATTTCTAAATTCAATGAAGTAAACAAGTTGGAAGAAGGTAAAACTCTTGAAAATCTTATTTATTCGTTTTTTCATGCAACTTCAATTCGCATTTGTTTTGTTTTCTATTCCTTTCATGCAATTTCAATTTGCATTGAACATGTTTTTCAACCTTCAAAATCAAAACTTTACTTGCACCTTATTTCTTATGCACCAAAAGCACATATATACAAAACTCATCAACTCACAAACTCATGGTGGATGTAATTGGAAAAGGATTCAATTGCTAGTTGAATCAATAGATTGAAAACATCAAACAACCTTGATGTAGAAGAGAAGTGATCAAAGCCCCACATAAACATGTTATAATATTATTTGCATATTTCAAATCATGTGATATTATAATCAACACAACATAAACAAATTTGGTCAATGCCATTATTAGTTTTCCATAATTTTTGAACATGGTATTCATAAATAAAAGTAACCCAAACAATGGAATCCATCTACAACACAAGGAAACATTAAACACAAAAATGTTAGGGTGAAATTACTCACAAGAATGTAGCGAATGAAGAACTACAAACAATTTAAAGATGGCAAGTCAATTGTAACATGCAACTTTTTTGATCATATAGGCTTAATTATTGAGTTGAATAATTTCAAAACATTTGATACACATGTTAAATGGCATTGAAGAAATAAACACGTTGATTAAACTTATTAAAAATCATGAAATGTTGCAATACTTTTTAAGGTATAAAAACAATTATATACATAATATTTCTACTTATTATTTTAGGCCTTTAATGTCATGATTTACTAGTTTCACTAGTAGAAAATGGCCTTTTCTCAACTTGTGCTTGCGACTATGTTTTAGTCACAAGCGACAAATACAACTAAAAATATTTTAATCGCATTAAACAAGTCGTGTACATTAGTAGTCACATGCAACATTGGATTATGGATGTAAAGAAAAGGTCAACCAAATATGATTCCATCCTTTGACTTATAATATACGTATAGTCGTTTGTGACTTGCAATGCAACTTATTTGGTGAGTAGATGCAACTAATAATATGTTGCCACATGGAAATACTGGAAATTATTTCAAATATGGTTTTATTGCAAGTTGTAAAAATATGCGTTGTCAAATGTAATTTGTCACAATCTATCCACATGGCATGCACATGGATATTTTAATTTTGAATGTTTGTTTTAATTTGGAAAAAATTGGATCATTCAATTAAATCTGGTGATTAAGATTGGGCCACATGACACTATGTCCTTTCATCATCCTCTTCAAGATCTGGTGGTCAAACATGGTCCATGTGGTTTTTAATTCATCAAATCTACTATGGACACATGGCATATTTTGGGGATTTCACATATTTATTTTCTTGTAAATGTGTTATTATCTAAGTCATTCATTTCAATGTTTTTTATTGTGACATTTGGCACAATTTTGGAATATCTTATAAACTGATTTTTTTGAAAAATAATAATTCTACATCATCCATTTTGAATGGTCACGATTGTGACATGTGGCATAGTTTTTGATAATTTGATAATTTTGTTTTACCAAGTTTTGAATATATCTGAACTATTCATTTCAAATGGTCACAATTGTCACACATGGTTTGAGATTATGTGTTTCATTTTTTGAATCGTTTGGTGAAAGTTAGCCCATGTGCCAATGTAATGATGACACATGGCATAAATTCCACAATTTAAAAAAAAAATTACATTTGAAAATTGTTATGTCACTTGATTGTTTTTTTATGATGTTAACACATGGTTCAACTAGATCAACCATTTTAGGATATAACTAGGTTTAGAGTTTTATTATCACAAACAATAAGATTTTAATCATTTATGTGTTTTCTAGTATTTAAACTATTGTTTTGAATCCCATTCTATATTCAAATTTGAGCTCAAAATGTTTAATGGAAATAAATTCATCCATAGACAATTTTATCCAAGTACCCCAAACTCCAACTCCAAATTATTCAAAGTTTAACTTGATAAACATTTGATCAAACATGTCAATGATATACAAGGATCGGAGAAAAATGTGTCAACTCCTAGCCTAAATGTCCATATACCCTTTCCAAAATATAACTGGGAAATTCCATGTTGTAGTAGAATATCTTTCATTGTCATTCAATCCTTGGATTTTGGAAAATGTGTAGAGTTGTAACTTTTAAGAACTTCATCAAACATGTAAATGCTACATACTTAAGATTGGAAAAAATGTGTCAACTCCTAACCTCAATGTCCAAGTTGCCTTGCCAATATATAACCAAGAAATTCCATGATGCATAATATTTTCCATTGTCATAAATCCTTTGATATTGTAGTGTTATCCATCATAATAAACCTCCAAAACGCATAAATCCTCGTATGAAAACTCAACCTTACTATGGCCATGGGGATTGCTATAAAAGGTTACACACCCACCCATCCATTGAAATAATGTTCAGGGTTTATAGAATTATATGACATGAAAACTAGCAATTGCAAAGTAAGTGCCTCAACATTTTTAAATATTCACTTGTTCCATCTGGGGTTTTGGAATTGTAAGCACATACATGTTCTAAATATGTTCCAAAAAATAGTTATAATATTTCAAAGTCCTTTACTTGCCTACCATATAACCATTTTATTGAACATGAAATGCAAAAAATAGTTTGGTGAGATTTGAATACAAATGGGCCAACCTGTTATTAAGGAACGAGCTTGCAATCCCAAGTGCCTTGCCCATGTGCCAACCTTACACATGACATTATAATATTTTCTCCTTGATCTTGGCCATTCAAATAAAGACCCTGCCCCAACTTGCCAACACAACCCTACACAATTACCAAATGCCATATAATGTGTAAAGAAAAATGAAATATATTCAAGGTGGGAAATTCCACCTAGATCGATGTTTAGCCAAATTTTCTACAATGATAACTTGGAATCCTAATGCATTTACAAGCATGTGGCCCTAACATTATGAATGTGGAGGAGCCCAGGTTCCCAATGAAATATGCGGATGAAATTGAAGTAAGTCATGCAACAACCTTGTTCCATATACACTCATTTGCACAAAAAAATCATTGTCCATTTTATGTAGAAACCATTTGAATTAGAATCGCATCAAACACAAATCTCCACTGATTATGCTCTCTTTGTCAACAAGTTCCCCTTAGTGCACCACCTTGGGTTTAGTTAGAAAAGGACCTTAAACAACCATACAATAAATACACATGTCAATTCCTAGAGAAAACAAATGACAATTCCACTCAATTGGGCAAAAATTCATTGCAATAATAGTCATAGTTTTGTATACCAAACCTTTAGTCCTCATTTTTGAAAGCTTGCAGCTTCGAAAGCCTATAGCCACCTTAAACTTCAAATTAAAAAAAGCTATAGACCTATATAGAACTATAAATAAGGAAAGGGAATTCTAAAAATCCATTACACATCTATTTGATTATAAATAGCCGAATACAAAGACAATTTGAATTCAAAGCTCTCTTGAAAAAAAGTGTAGTCATGTAAGCTCATCGATTTATTCTCACTCACCAAGTTATGAACCATCCTCATTTGCATCATACTGTAGGTAATACTACAATGCAATGCAATTGACTTCATCAACTTTACACAATATGTGTAGTTAAATATATGGTTCTACATTGACATTTTCTAGCCAAATAAGATCATGCTAATTCTTTGTCAAATTCCAGGAACAACCATAACACTTAACCATTATGATTTTAATAAACATCACGAATCTACGAGCCTTTAATGTCTTGTTCAAGCTGCAACATATATATACATGCACATTAGATGGATGAACTTAGTGTGATTATTATGGTTTTTTCATAGAACTATTCATTCAAATCAGTAACATGATTAGGTAACCCACATTGAAAGGAAAGGATACTATGCATTGGTAAAGAATATCACCCATAATAGATGTAGAAAATGGACATGTTGTACTCTAAACATCTAACATTGTTTAGCACAAGGACATGGCTGGAAAACTTGTGGGATTCAAACCCTAATTTCTTTTATTCCCAATAGATTCCTTTAATTATCCTTACTCCTGCTTTGGAACTTGGTTTAATCTTTGTGTAAACATAAATTCTTTGTCTCCTACACATGCCCTATCTACATCACCAAACTTGGATTTTGCATGTTTGATAACCCTTGTTCATCTTGCACCAACACCTTTCAAATCCCACTCCAAAAAAAAATAGCAATCAAATATGTTACAACATTAAAAAAACCAAATTCACTCCTTAAACAACCGTACAATAAATACACATGTTAGTTCATGGACAAAACAAGTGATAGTTCCATTCAGTTGGGCAAAAACTCATTGCAAAAGTAGTCATAGTTTTTTAACCACGCCTTTGGTCCTCAACTTTGAAAGCCTGCAACCACCCTAAACCTCAAATGAAAAAACATTATACACCAATCAAAAACTGTAAATAATAGAATGGAATTCTACAAAGCATTGCATATATATATCTAATTATAAATAACATGATACAAATACACATTGAATTCAAAGTTCACTTGAAAACAAGTCTAGTCATGTAAGCTCATATATTGATTGAATATCACTCACCAAGTCATAAACCATCCTCACTTGCATCACATGGTAGGTGATATTACAATGCAATGCAACTAACTTCATCAACTCTACATCATATGTGTAGTCAAGTATAATGGTCTGAATTAGCATTTTCTAACCAAATATTAGCATGTTAATTCTTTATAAAAATTAGAAACAACAAGAATACTTAATCATTATGTTATTAATAGACATCATAGATCTATGAGTCTTTAGTGTCATGTTCAAGTTACGACATAACTAAACACAATGTTAAACACACATTAGATGGACAAATTCAATGCGATTATTATGGTTTATTCACATAACTATTCATCCAAGTCCATAAATTGCCTAGGTAACCCACACTAAGAGGAAAGGATATTGTGAATATCATCCATAAGGTATGCAAAAAATGGACCTATTTAATGCTTTAAACATGTAACATTGTTTAGCACAAGGACATGGAAAACTTATGGGATTGAAACTCTAATATCTTTTGTTTCCAATAGACTCTTTTGACTATCCACAATCATTACTCTACATATTGATTTAGTCTTTGTGTAAACATCAAATTTTTGTCTCTTGCACATGTCTTATCTATATCACCAAACTTGGATTTTTCATGCTTGATAACCCTTGTTCATCTTGCACCAACCTTTCAAATCCCACTCCAAAAAAAGTCAATCAAATATATTACACCTTAATTAAAATGAATTTATCTTTCAAGCCACTCTCTATCATTAATTTAAAACTACACCCATTTGACACAACTTCTCAACATTTGCTACATAACCACCACATGGGAACATTGCAAAAGTGAATAATACATGGGACACTTTTGGAAATTATGATGTATTCCGGCCAAATAGACTTCTTGCTCAGGAACTACCTTGAAATTTTTATTCTGATCCAATTGCATTGAACAACCTAAACCCAAGATGGCAAGCAAAATAAGTCCGATTGCTAGCACACATTGCATTACCATTGGATGACATTATTGCAACTATACAACACTCTTACAATAAACCTACAACTTGACATGCTAAAATAAAACATTAATTACAACATCCCACAATGTTAACATATTTTCCATCCATCAAAGGTGTAATGCATATCAACCCTCAAATGTTACAATCACAACATTTTTGTTTGCAACAACTATTACATCAAATGTTGATTTGTTAGATTGGAATAAAAAGGGAGGTCAATCCATTGCGCATTTTTCATCATCAGAGGGCCTTTGTAACCCCACTGCAGCTAAAATTGCCTCAGTTCCAGTTAGTTCAATGGCACCTACAAATGCATGTTACTTAAGACCTCTGGGATGATGAATGGCACCTCTTTTCCAATTACATTATCAATAGGAGTACTAATTTCCTCACTGTTTTCAACTACTATGTGTTTAAACCTTGCTTATTTGTGGAAAACAACCTTCCACCGCAAATTGTTCAATTCATTTGCATAGAACACTTATGATGGAAACACAAATGGTTTAGTAACTTCCACTTTCAAGTTGCATAAATTTGCAAGCAAAAACCCATCTTCATCCCGTCTATATGTTGGGTTCCCCCACCTATTAGACTTAGGTGTAACCCAATCACACTTGAAGAGAACCACTGGTTGAGACCACCGGTTCGTAATTTAACAAGATTATATCCTTTAGTATACCCACATATCGGATGGAACCAAGTGTCAGGCTTTCATTTGTTGCCTATGGTTGTTGTAATATAGATGCAACCCTAGAGTCATATGTGGCCATTGTTGTGGCTTCATTGTTTGTAGTAACCTTATAATGATTGTTGTACACCCTAACTTTTGCATACCTTGAAGTAATCATTTGTGGCTTCATTGAAAGTTGCATAACATCCATGTTTTCAATCTTGCCACCATCTACAATGTGGTTTTGAATAACAACTTGTACCCAAGTGGCCAACTCTATGAGTTCTAAAAGTTCATATAGAAATTGTATGGTTGTGCTAGTTGTTGAAACATCTTTTTGCCACTATGATTGAAATTATGCTCATAGGTTGTTCACCTGGGCTTGCTCCTCCTTGTGTTTCTTGCATTCCTTCTCATGTTGGATTCTACTTGGTGGCTACATTAACATACTACATTGTCATGGTTACTATTAATTTTGAAGATGACATTAGGGTTAAGTAAAACTACCAGACCCATGGCGCCATGTAACTTGCATTCGTGAACACATATTGATGTGTTAAACCTCGACACCCACTATCAAGAATAAATTTGATTCCTGCACCTTCCAACACTTCATTACATACCCCCTCTTCTTCATTTGCATCCCATATCCAATGTCAGACATGTGAAAAATCTTGCATGTATTTTGTGACAAACCCAATGGTTTTGTCGTAAAAATACCCTTCAACCATGGATGCTTCTAGGCGGGCCCTATTCTTTACATAAGTTTTGAACATCTTCAATATTTATTCCATAGGGTACATCTACTTGGCATATATAGGTCAACAAACATCCAATTCTTCTACCACATGTAAAGTTAGATGTGTCAGAATGTCAAAAAATGCATCAGACAATTCCCATTCTAGTAAGCTAAATGTGGTTGCCACATCATCTTTTAATGGTTGAAAGTTTTTTGAATCCCAAACCTTCATACATATGCTACGAAAAACCCTAATAAGCTACATCAAAGCTAACCAAACATGGGGTTGCATTAATCCCCCACTACAACAATAGGGGGCTATTTTGCGATCCGAATATCATTGCAAACAACAAAGAAAGAAGTTTCCAAAAGCCTGCTGTTACGAACCATAATTCCTCGCAAACTCTTAAGCTTTTGCGATACCATAACATTCGTACCCGTACAATCGCAAGTCCTTTGCAACTCCGGAACTTGATACAATTGCAAAACTTTTCGATTGTAATTGTTTCTATACATTGTTTGCAATTAACATTGCATCAGAAACTATTTGCAACACACCCATCACCGTAACAACTTAGCAAATCGACTCAAAAGTCTATCGGTTTCCGATATAAGATCTAACGTAAACTTTTTGGGATTCTCAAAATGTCGCTAAAAGTTTGCGAAACTTGATACGATCGCAAAAATTTCCAATTGTAACTGCTTCTATACATTGTTTGCGATTAACATTGCATTAGAAACTATTTGCAACACACCCATCACCGCAACGACTTAGCGAATTGACTCAAAAGTCTATCGGTTTCCGATATAAGATTTAATGCAAACTTTTTGGGATTCTCAAAATGTCGCTAAAAGTTTGCGAAACTTGATACAATCGCAAAACTTTCCGATTGTAACTGCTTCTATACATTGTTTGCGATTAACATTACATCAGAAACTATTTACAACACACCCATCACCACAACGACTTAGCGAATCGATTCAAAAGTCTATCAGTTTCCAATATAAGATCTAACGCAAATTTTTTAGGATTCTCAAAATGCTGCTAGAAGTTTGTGAAATTGTAGATTTCATAAACCTGTTCTGGAGTGATTTTACCTGTAAGAGTGTAGTGATATCTATGACATGGTATACTCCATACTAGTAGTTGTAAGTGCAACTGCATGCAACTATAGGGGTTGCGTTCACACTGCATTACATGTTAATTAGCTAACCCAATTGTATGCGAACACGTGTACTTTTATTTTGTAATTAAATATTTAGTTTTAAGAAT
>Ga0209208_10008475_pt1 | contig 13700 bp, 9 predicted proteins | sample S1TSphfallax_3_FD_187694 | JGI IMG/M metagenome (GOLD analysis project Ga0209208, IMG submission 187694) | Host-associated microbial communities from peat moss isolated from Minnesota, USA - S1T2_Fd - Sphagnum fallax MG (SPAdes) (version 2) | ecosystem: Host-associated > Plants > Peat moss >...
AGGTTGGAACCTTGGTATATACTCCTGTTGTCCAGGTAAGCACTTGAGATAATATTTGCTTAATACCAGGGCTATATCAGTCTCAATACTAGGTATACACTTGTCACACACCAGCCAAAAATCAGCCTTGGACCCTAAAACCAGGATCAGAAAGATCCAATACCAGTACCAGGCTGGTATGAAATTTTTAAGGGATTCAATACCAGTAGGTCCGGTTCATATGTTCAAAAGTTGATACCCACCCAACACTGGTACACATCGGAAACTAATGCTTTCCCTTGGTGAGTTGCACTGAATGGAAATTTGTGATGAAGAACCAAAGAAGTATTTTTAATGTGTCTTCCAACCCTTTAGGCAAGCATGATGGCAAAGATGGGATCAGAATGCTCCTTATATGTAAATAGCTGGCAGTTTGAACAATAATTTATGACTAGACTTGATCAAGGGAGATAAGCAATCTAGGAGTTGTGCCAAAATTCTGTAGAGCATGTGAAACCAAAAGTTGAATCCATGGGCACAATGGCAAATGAAAGAGAGCCAAGAAATTGTTTAGGAGAGGAAAGAATGACCAATTTATTGGAAATTGGGATGTGGCAACAAATGCAATATGTATCAATACAAGTGAATTACAGTATTAGCCATGCTTGTGGTAATTCTGACATGCAATTGTTATGTGTTTTGTCACAATGTTAATGTTGTAGAAGTGGAATGTTTGTGATGAAGTGAGAGCAATGGCAAGCCGAGGAAGAATTTATTGCATTCCTTCCAATGGAAGGATTGACAAAATTATTTCCATTTGAGGCACCAAAACAGACATTTTGTTCTTTGATGGGGATTGCAGCTCCAGGATGCTACAGATGCCCCTGGTGCCGCAGGGGCCCAGCTCTTCGTATGGTAGCTGCTTGTGATCCTACGTCCCATGAATTGCACGCAAATTGTGGTACACCAGCCAGGAAGCTCTTGAACTTTAAAGCTGCCTCAGACAGGATGGACCAGAAGGGGCAGTGATTGCAAAACAGATCTTAGACCAGTTCTGAGAATTTGCTATTGCATAATCCCCCATGCTACCCACACACAAAGCCCTCCACACCATGCATGTTGAGTGCTACCATCAAGTGAACTCTAGATTGAAAAGGAAGTTATGCTTGCTGTTGCCTCCTTGCTATCACATCTGATGCCACCATCAGACACCTTGTGAACCATAGCTGACACAAGGTGTCTCAATATCTTGCACTTCATGATTTTCAAGTGGGTTTGGATCAACTTCTGTGAAGTGGCAGACCTGTACCTAGCTTCAAATCCCTCTGACAATGGAGGTTCAGATTAAACAGAATGACTCAATTGCTCTGTGGAATACAGGCCCCCAGAGTATCGAACCCTAGCTATGGACTATGTAACTGGCCTGTTCAAGTTGTGTTATGGGACATAACCAGTGAGCCATAAGACATCAGCACAGAACAACATAGTGGACAGGCAGGATTTTCACATGCCCATAACCTGTGAGTACACCAATGGCCCAATTTGTGCCTTTAGTTTCTATTGCCATAGCTGCACTGTACCCGCCTGGCTGACCCAGAACTGGGCAGATACAACCCCCTTGTGAGGCCTTACCCATCATAAAGCACAAGGTGAACTTTATCATGAAGTTAAACATAAGTAGAGCACAAGGTGTAAGAGGGGAAAGGTTCTTGCTCATAAAGCACTCAGCTAGATTTGTTTAATGTAAATTGAGAACACCGCAAATCCAGGAATATAGCCTTCTTGAAAAGAGGAAGCAGCTTACACCTACATAACAGGCATAAGGTGCCTGCTTTGCTTGCAAAGTAGGTGCAAGCTGCCTATATTAAAAAAAAGCCACCTCCAAACTCATTTTGCTACATGTTCTCTTGTAACTTTGGACCCCAAGACTACACCAATGTACTCCCAGGGACATGCAGAAGCTATTATTGTCTACACAACAAAAACAAAAGCATCACCAAGTGAACAGAACAACCAGCAAGAAGAATAGGAAAAAGGCTTTGTTGGGGTTCCCGGAATCCAGCCATCAAGCACAACAGAAGATTCGTATTTCAAAGACAATGTTTGGTATGTCCATTATACACGGTTGTCAAAGAGCTTTCATTGCAAACCAACCATATTTGGACCAAAGCCTTTGTGAGTTGATATACTTGAGTGCATAACATAAAAACAAGGAGGGTGAAGTATGCCATGGGAAAGATGTTGTTGGATATTGGTATGCTCTAGGTTCCCAACTGTCAGATGGTATGAAGGTTCATTTAACGAGGTTGCTAAGGCAAGGCCTATCCACGACTCAAGTAATGACTCATCACAAAGCGCATGTTAGAGAGATGGCATTGAAAAATGAACATGTGACCCAAGACACCTTTGTTCTCCCATCCGATTTGAGAAACTTACCCAAAAAGCAAGTTGATGAACTATGGCAAAAACACCGCAAGGACCCCATCAGTGTTAGAATGTGGGTTCTAGAAAATCCAAATTCAATTTTCTTTTATGTTCAACATGCCCCTATGGACCTCAATTCACAAACCCAAGATGACACCCCATTCACATTGGGAATCCAAACTCCATGGCAATTGGAAATTATGCAAAAATTTGGGCATGGTAGTGCAATATCTTTTGATGCAACATTTGGCACTAATCAAAGTAGGGTACACCCTTTTTGCTATTGTATGAAATGACACATAATTAATATGTTCCACAACATGGTCACTAATGTTGGTGTTATGTTCTTTGCAATATTATTTGTACACCCCAATGGTGTTTGATGAATGGCAAAATTGGATATTGGTTGCATTCATTGTCATTGGAAATAGTCAAGAAAGTGACCTTGACTAGTTCTTCGAGCACTATCAAAACATATGCCAAACAATTGGATGCCTAATGTTATCCTTGTTGACAATGTTTAAGCTGAAATCAATGTGTTGAGGTTTGACTTCCATAAATCTACATATAATTTCATGTTTATTACTTGTGTATTGTGGTGCATACTTTGTTGCAAAACTAAATAATCTGGTAGATCATTCTTTGCTACACATCATATTTTGGCAAAAACTATGTTTTCATCAAAGCATGTTCTATTTCATGCCTACTTGACATACACCGACACATTATTAGACTACTAAAAGAACTAATTTCTATAGATGTTGTTTTCCCATGTAGCAATGTTTGGCCAAGGGCCAAAGTTTTTTTATGTTTGTGGCATGTGTGTAGAACATGGGCAAAAAATGCTTTAAAGAAAATTCCAACGACAGAAGACCGAACAAAAGTATTATCTACTTTGGGCCAAATAATGTATTCATGAGCTTGTCCACTGGATCATGATCATGTTTTGTGGGTGCAAGTACAAATAGACATCATGGCAACCAAATAACCCAATGCATTTTGATTCATTGAATATCTTAAAGACCATTGGACACATAGGGCAATAATGTGGTGTGTTGGCAATTGCAACATTCCACATGTAGGGCAAGACACCAATGCGGTTATGGAATCATTCCATAGCAACATGAAATGAATCTTCATGTCATCCAAAGAATGGTTTACTTGACATAAATTGGATTAACTAAATTTTCATCTTGTTGGAGATGTTTTTCCTCACTACTAGTATGGTGTGTAGTGCAAGTTTTTTGGGTATGTGATAAACAAGAAGGCATTATTGCCTCATGAATGCTAAGGGTGTGAGATATTCCAAATTCCAATGTCTTGTTATGTCCTTATGGGGAGGACATTGCATATGTTGCATCCATCAACCACACACCCAAAGTATGGACCATTCACGCTTTGTCATCTAAATGGCCACAATGCGATTGCCCACTTCCAAAATAGGGGATTACATGCAAAAATGTCATGAAGGTATTCAAAATGCTACACCCTAACATTTCTAATGGTGCCATTGTTAAGGGTACGGGCACATTCCATGGAGTAAACAAGTGTCTTCTTTCAGCTTGACACATGGTTTGTGATGACCTACCTAATCAATGACTTGACATTGACCCAAAAAATGAAGACGTTGGTATCTTTGAGATGACAACCACTATATGCCGATTGAAGGGAACTCATTAACTACATATTTCATGACACAAAAACTAGTGCCATCGAAATTCCAATGTTACAACCACATTTGCTCTCAGGATTGAAGGTATTGAGGGGTAAATAATAAGACATGCTAGTTAAGGGGGATTTCTGGTTTTGAACACCTAAACTGGACTCTATGTTTCCATTTGCTCTTGGTGATAACACACTTAGACGGCATAAACAAATCCTAGAACCCCATGTTCAAAAAAGAATCACTTAAAGGACATATCAACTAGGTGCATGCACATTTAGATGCCAAGGGAATCCAATATACCAAATATGGATATGGATTTGGAATTGCAAGTTACTAATACTTTGTGTACCTACACTACAATTTTCATTTAAGTTTATTTTTTGTTATTGTTAATGTATTGTTTTGTGGGACTCCATACCATTGCCATAGTCTTTTAGTCATATGCGTGTTACAAAACATTGTTTTATGACAATTGTATTTACAACTTGCAATGATTGCTCCAAGACACCATTGCAGACATGCTAGTCTATTAACCTTTGTGTTCATGACTAGTAAATGATCAAATGACATTCTGCATGTTGTTACAATACAACCTATGGCAATAACTATAATTGCATGAAAAACAAATTCATTACAACATGTATGAGCAACAATGCCAAAAAAAACTAGCACCTCCAAATCAAACCAAACTATCAAGATGGGATGCACTCCTTAAAATCCCACTTTCCCCTTGATTATAACCACATTGTTATCACATAGTATTTTGCAAATGTATAAATATAAAGACGTTAAATTGTAGCATAGTACATACTGCATTCTATCCAATTATATAAATGTATGGATTTAGTGTCTAATAACATGTGCTAAACCTTTTCAAACCCATCAACTTTCATAATCTTCAACATCAAACTTAAAGCACATCTAGCTATTGGAAATTCTTTCCAAACACATAAAACACACTATACCACTACCACAGAAAACACTATCCCATTATAGTCTACTTGGTTAGATTATGTTGTTACTACTACAAACCCATCTCAAACTTAATGTTTTTTGTTGAACATTAGCTAGCATAATACATCAACTTCTTGGTTCTGCCGCTTCTATGACATGCTAATACACTAACAAACTATGTTGATGTTGATCCCCCACCACTAGTTACATCTCCCAAGTCAATAACCCAAACCATGTTTGTAAAATTTGACATATGCAATGTTTGTAATATTGCATTCATTGGAATCAAATACATTACAATCGCATCATCCCTTGAAAACCAAGTTGGTGTCACTTACAACAAACACAAAATTATAAGATTCAAGATGTAATTAATCTTATACTCAATTACAACAAAAACTTATGTGGGTTGGGTAAGGGTAACTGCACCTTAATGTTAGGTGCATTGTTTCGATACATGTAATGGACATATTTAGTCATGAATTTCATGACATAAAAACCCACACTCCTAATCAGATAGTTGTTGTGGTCCATCAAGCCACACCCAACTATTCTTTGATATTACTCACCTCCATTCAAGTGTCCTTGACAATTTACCTTGTGTAATAGCCCAGATTTTTGCAAAAAAACGATGTACACTTGTAGATTGGAAAATGTTGGCATATTGTTAAGGGTCTAAGAGCTTTCAAACTTTGGAAGGCACTTTGAACTTCTTCCTCATGAAATTCAACACACTATCTTTTGATTCCCCTTTTTCTTTTGCCCAATTTTTCACCATATCCCACATATGAGGATGGGTGATACAAGAGTCCGTCTATGACATATGATTGTGTGTATACCATAGTCTAAAGAAATCCAATGCATCTATAGACAAGTACCTGGTGGTGTTGTCCAACAAGGATATATTAGCATCGATTTTTAATTTCAAATAATCACATGATATGACAAACTCCTCTGCAAACTTGCTGGTCCCACCTCTATTGGTATTGAAATATGCTATTATTGTTGCTAACCTGCAATAACAACCAATGCTATTGAATAGAACATCTAGCTATGGGATAATTTTTTTCTAGTTGTATAACCTCTAACATGTTTTGCCCATGTAAATTGTTTGCAATAAGGACATCAAACAACACAAATACTTCATATTTGGAATATGAAACTCAAATGGAGTTGTATTTGAATCATAAACTTTAACAATTTGTTGTCTTGACACAATTGAATTAGTAGATGTTGATTTGAACTGAACATGTTTTCTACAACAAACCTACAATTAATGATAACCAAATCTAAAGCATGAAGTACTAATGTTTGAAGTTGTGATAGTACTTACATTTGTTTTCCAGGACTTGATGAATCGTTCATTTGAAGTCCATCATTTACTTGTTTTTTCTCATAATCTGTCACAATGGCAAGAAATGAAGTGATTGCATTAGGATTGTTATCATGAATTGGCGCATGATAGGAATTTGTTGGCTCAAATAAATGTTTATCTTGGGAGGATGTGTCATTCAAATTTGGGATTGGTTTAACAAGGTTGTGTGAGGATTGCCCTAAAGGCCGCAACCCAAGAAATAGGGACGATGTCCTCCTAAAACCGACATGGACTATTAATAATGAACTTGATAAAATGGGTGTTGCACGACTTAGATTATTGACATATGATTATAAGTCAACATGATCATTAAATTTACGATCTCGTTTAAGGTTATCACCAAAGGCCGCCCTAACAAATAAATTCAACCTATAAGCTAGTGCAATTTCATTCTTGCATGTGGGTTGGCCATGGGAGGACTTGTTAGAGCGGATGGGTTGTTGCACAACAACTTTTGCATTTTGAAATTCTATTGATGTTTTGGTACCATTTGCATAAGATGGAGCAAGTATGAAGGGTTAGAAACGTAATTGTGAAAACTAAGGAACCTACATGCTTAAATCCCAACTCTTAGTACACAATATTTTGGCATCTCAAAACATTAAAAAAAATGTAATAAATTTTGATGCACATGTAGTTGTGTCATTATCAATTAGGACATTAGCAATGGGGGCCTTTGGAGTTAGCTCAAGGGCTTTTTTTATTCAACCAAGCTTCACACACAATCCTTGAACTTGACAATCCATAACAACTACCAAGGCAGTTCTACATTTGTTCTGCCTATTAAACAAGGCACTGTCATCTTGAAGGTTTGGAATTCTTGGAAAAATACAGCCAACATCGATGTCCTCATTCACAAGCAAAGTTTCATTGACCACCTATTCATAAAAGTTTTGTTCAAAGGTGGAACATTTGTAAATTAGGCTAAGCATTAGTTCAAGGTGGAACATTTCCACATTATGACAAACATATGTTGGATTCAACATATCAAAGATAAATTTGGTAATTGTATTGGAAGCAATGTTTTGTGTGAATTTTTTATTAAAACAATTGTTTACAAGAAATACAACAAGTGGAAAGGTAGTGAAGCAAATAGCTGGTCCAAGATTGGCCTACAATCATGCCTAACATCAATGTTGCACCACATGTCTTCCAACTCCTTTGCCATTCCAATACGTAATAAATCTGAAATTGTTCTATGAATAATCTTGGACATGAATCGTTGGATCTTCTCAACAAGTGGATTATGTAGTTACAAATCAAATCCAAGTAGCCCCAATAAATCTTGTTGAATCGAGTAATATTTTCATGACACTAACACAATTTAAAAAACATAAAAAACCAAAAGTTAAGAACATCTTGAACTGCAATGGTTAGCTTAATAAAATTTCCTTGTTCACGACAATAATGTAGGATGTTGCGTACAATTAATCCTTTGTTTGCATGAGCAAGTGGATGTAGTCTCCCAAATGTAGATTTGCAAAATAATTTGAATGCTTGAACTATGTGCAAACACTTTGTATCCAATGCTAATTGTTGTGAATCCCTTTCCACTCCAATGATGATGTTTTGTAGTTCTGCTTTTGTGTACTCCCATGGGCATTGAAGACCAGAGTCCAAAGGATATCACTTCAACAAGTGGTACAATGGTGACTAACCCCATTTTGACCTCTTTTCATTAACTTTCAATTGCTGGTCAAATTTTTTCAATTCCTATAAATATAAATATATATATTTTTTCCCTTGAAAATTTTTGCGACATTCACATTATTTGCATCATATTCTTTTTTTTGTTGTAAATATTATAGGTACTCTTAGAGGCATTTCATTTCAATGAACCTTGGCATGGTGTTCTTTCCATCCCCTCTAGATGTCCACACATTCAGGGATTGTTTTACAACATCTAAAATTTGGGTTGTCCTTTCAATCCTTCCACCAACCTATGGGATGCGCAACAAGTAAGAAATAAACAAAACTAGAGCAAATGATAAACCAAAAAAGGTTCAAAAGTTGTAAAGTACTCATTAGTGGATAATGATACCACGAACCAAATGCTAAAACAAATAGGTTGCCTAAAATGCCATCTATTTCTAGTTTCATTAAAAGCACCATAATGTTTTTTGGTTTTTCCAATATTTTTTTGTCCATGACAATATCCGTCTCTGACATCAAAATGTAAAGCCTAGTAATCTTGTCTTCCAAAGGAGGAGGAGGTAGCTCACAAGTACTTTCCACAATGAAAGTTTCAACAATTGACCTCGCCTTCGCCTTAATGTGTGATCTATTGATAAGTGGTATGCCTATTTGTAGTAAAATTGCAACAGAAAACAAAGATGTATTTGCACTTGATTTGTTCTTATTGTTGGGGCTTTTTCCATTATCCAATGTACCCTTTTGTAAAGGTGGCTTCTTGAAAACCATAGGGTTTATGGCCAAACCTACAAATTGTAGAATTAACAACAAACTTTTAAAGGTGACCTCCCACATTACATTATCAAAATAAATAAAAAATGAAAGCACATAGCCAATTTACCTAATTTTACAATTTTAACAAATGAAAAATCTTCATCATTGCTCAATTCATAAATCTCTTTCTCCTTAAGAGGTATGAGCCTTGCATGGGGCATCCCCATGGGTTGTTTCTAGTTCTTTGGTGGTGCTGTCCTTTTGGGGGAACGTTCTAGTGCATCTTCATTTGGACGCTTCAAGAGGTTTGGTAGAGTTTTCCCATGCTTCTCCCCTAACTTGGTAAGCTCTTTAGCTTTAGACTTTGTGATGGCGGGGCACATTTTTAGCAATTCCTTCCCAGTGTACTCAAGGCACAAGTTCATCATCTTGTGGTAAGATAATGTATTCTTGTTTCTGAACATAATCTTGCAAAACTTACATTGGAATGAAGGCATGTTGCCGAATGTTGATATGTCTAGCCGCTTCACATCAAAGTCTGCCTCCAATGCCAACATTTCATACTCTTCTTCTAGGTACAATGCAACACAATGGTGTTTACTTGGTTGCATTGTGAATTTGTAGATTTTGCTTTTGCCTTTCGAATTGTGAAAAATCTGCAAAAACAAATAAGTTGCTACCCAAACCCTAAATTGAAATAATCATATCTACAACTGTTGTGAAGTTGCAATAGTAGATGGATGTAACTACTAAAATAATTTTGCACATTATTCAAGTTAAAACTCTGCATCATAACACCACAACATCAAAAAAACCAAACACCATTACATTTTCCACACCTCCAGTTACATTAATTTTTTTATGTATGGTTTTTATTTTCTTATTCTCCTTTTGCTTTACAGTTCTTCTAACCTAAACCCAAAAAACAATTGACATTACATAGAGACAATAACAATAAACATGAAAATCAACCAAAGTAATTTTAAACCCTAGATAGTTCTTTTGTTGTTCACCGTGCTCACCAACACAATCATGGACAACAAAAAGAAAGGAAGACTTACGCCTTCTACCCATATTGTTGTTGTTGTTTTAACAATCTTGATGTATTTTTGTTGATCGAGCAATCGAATCATGTATGGGTCTTCTTGTGCAATTTTGAGCAACATTTTTTGTAACAAATGTTTCCTTCCCCCCCTCTCTTCTTCATTCATCATGACCTCAATTTGCATTATTGGCATTTTGATTCTATTGCATTGGACTAAAAGAGGTTCACAACAAAAGTGCTGCTAGGTTGCGTTTTTGTTAGGTTTGTCATAACTGCACTGGGTGTTGGACTTATTTGTTCAGTTGGAGTTGAAGACATCCTTGTTGTGTTCTCTCGCACAAGTGTCGAATCCATTATTGCAGAAGAACCTTAATCACATACCTCAATAATGCAAAGAAAATTAAAGAAGGTCACTTCACCACTTAATGCAACACGATTTCCTTGTGAACAAAACCTCAATTTACCTATGTACCCAAACAATTAGTGTTGAAAACAATCAATGATAATACAAAAGAACATGAAAATTGTAATCCTCAAACCCTAAACCTACTTCCTTTGTAGTGCAATGCTTGCAAAAACCAACAATGTTTTCAAAACTCCCATTCGCCTATTTTTGGAAAATATTTGAAAGACATTTCTTTGCATTTTCCTCCTTGTTGGCAAAGTTTTTTGTTCATGTTCGTAGTAGAACAAGTAATTTCTCATTATAATAGAACATGAAAGTTCTTTGTTGACAACAAAACAAGGAAACTTTTTGTTGATGGTAGAACATGTAAATTTTTCATTGACGACAAGTGGTTGATGGTGATTGAGATGTTTTATGGATGGCGATGAGAGGGGTCTACATGTGTGACATGGAAGGCCCAATGGTGGGGCATCGTGACCCAAAACATGTGTCATATAGAACTCAATGAAAGGTATTTTATGTCTCACTTAGACTACTTAACATCCAAAGTTAGTGTACATTACTACATTAACTACATTTGAACAATCTCATGTAGACACAATGTGAGAATTCCGATTGGAAAAATATCTCATTTTGACCAATTAGCAAGAAACTTATACGAGAGAATCAACACAAAACTTACAAAAGAGTGAGTCAAGTCCACCTAAATGTCCTGAAATAAAAGTTGTACATGAGACTTCTTATTTCAAATATCTTTGAGAAAAAAAACCAGTTTGTTCAAGAGGTTCCATCATTATTTTTGTTTAAACTTAATTTAAATGTGCAAGTATTAGAAAATGGAAGGATCTATACAAGTTTCAAACATATAGAAAAACCTTATATCAAATCAAATACTCATCATTTTGCTTGTAAGCATCAATAAGATGAAGTGGGAATTTGATTTCTCACTTATATTTGAGATCATATTGATGAAATATAAAAAATATGAACAATTAATACAATGTAATCAAAAAATTTAGGTTGTAACTTTATTATAAAAAAGTTACTTGATGTTATATTCAATTTTTATAAAAAGTGTCAAATATTGAGAATTACCTTGACAAAAGTGACAAGTAGGGGAAAAATAAAATGAAACACCTTAGATATTGATTATACTATTTTTAGAGATTTCGAAATTCTCACAAATTATAAATAAAAAAATTGTGAAAGAAAATATTGAATTTTCAAAAATATTTTATCTGTCAAAATAAATAAATTACTCAAGGAACATATGTCCGAGCTGCCAAGGCACTATGATAATAGCAACCAACCTGAACCAATCAAACTTATATGCAATCAAGGAATAGGCAGGTGTTAGGCTCTGCTGTGCCGTGCACCAGCCTCATTCATCATCCTGTGAAAAATTGCTGGGCCAAAGGAGAGGCATTTTGCTGAGCCAAACTGGCATGGTTTCAGGTTTCTTAATCCAATTTTCTTTTGCTAGGCCACATACTGAGCATAGGTAGTGCTGCACTTATGAGTACAAGGTCAAATGGGTATGCAAACTGAAAGGCCGACTTGCTAAGGACACCCTCATTCCAAGGACACCCTCATCCTTGGGCTTTACCTTACACTTTCTATGACTCTCTTTTGTTGGACACTAACTTCATCCACTATGGGTGACATGTTATTGTTATCCCTAAAGTAACCCTGTCTTGACCGTGTCTTTGGGCCTCCTTTCACCCCTGATCTACTTTTCAATGGTATCCGCAAAGACAAAGACATTTCATAAAAAAAACTAAAACATGAACCAAGTTTAAAGAAACCGGGGGACTTCACAGTGGCCGAAGGTCACGGGCACCCACTAGTTTCAATAAATGTCACTATGAAATGCTGATACTCACCATTTTTAATGCATGAGGTTGGAGACTAATTATAGTAGTTGTACGTACAATCAGGAGCAGTGAGGAAAGACAGGATGAAATTGATGGTTTTCTGAGTTTCATCCCCTGTTGAATGCTAATGTACTTTTTTGCAGGTTTTTAAAAAAATCTCAACCAACCTGTGTATGACCAAACTCAGGGTTCTGGTGCTGTGCTTTTCTTACTTTTTACGGTTAACTCAGTTATGCAAGAAAAACATGTTTAGGGCATCCTCTTCTCGTTTTATTTAATAAATAGAAAAAGTCTTTCTCCATTGATATGGTGCTATTCCATGAGTCTGCAAAAAACTTATCATTTTTTCTTTCCCGTTTACACTATGTGAGGGACTGCGACTGTGAAAATGTTGAGAGCCCTCGAAACATATCCAAAGGCCATCCCATGGAAATTCAGAAATCATTTATTACATGGGTCCGGGTTGTTAAGTGTAATATAAAGTGAAAATAGACTTTTATTTGAGATACTAACATATTATAACACAATAATAAAAAAGAAATTATCTTATTTAAAATAATAATTTTTAACTTGATATTTTATGTAACTTTTTTTTTACTATTGGTTAGGGTTTCTCCTTTTTTGTTTCTATCACTTTCCTTCCACTTTTTATGTTTTTTCTTTCTCCACTTTTTTCACTTTCTTCATTTCAACAAGTAGGATCACCATGGATTGTAGAAGAGAAAAAGGACATATAATAATCCGACCAATTATGGATTTTTTTGGCTCCATGAGCTAGCGAACTTCATGTCCACCTTTCTTTAAATAATTTAAAACATTGAGAAAAAAATATGTAAAAAATTCGACCAATCACAACTTTTTTGGACCATGGGTTAACAGACTTTGCACAATTTTTTAAAAAATAATTATAATTTTTTTGGCAATAAATTATGTAAAAAAATCGAACTAATCATAGTGTTTTTGGCCAATGGCCTAATGAACCTTGTGCCCACTTTAAAAATTTAATTAATTAAAAAATAAAAATAAAAATATATATGACAGTTTTTAAAAAACCAATCATGGCCTTTTGGGCTCATGATCAAACAAAAACCACCTTTTTTTATTAAAATGAGAAAAAAATGAATTTTGACTATTGAATTTAACCAATCATGGTTTTTTGAGCAAATAGGTGAGCTTGGCACCAAGTCTCTGAGACTATGAAACATTATCCATGGTGCATTTAATGTTGACTAGTGGGTGCCCGTGACCTTTGGCCACTGTGAAGTCCCCCGGTTTTTTAAAACTTGGTTCATGTTTTAGTTTTTTTTAGAAACTTTTAACTTTTTTATTTTTTTATTTTTATGTGTTTTTTTAATTATTATTAAAGTGTTTCTTTTTCACTTTTTTTAATTTAAAAATTTGGATGCAAGTTTGAAGTTTGGAGAAAGAAAACACACCTCATTCTTTTTCAAGTAGGGTTTTTTTTCAATATTTATAAGTTTTATTTTTTCTTATTTTTTACTTTTTATTTGGTTTCTTCATTTTTGGAATTTTTTTTTCTTTCAAAATTATTTTACTGTATTTCCCTTTCC
>Ga0209208_10008476_pt1 | contig 13698 bp, 10 predicted proteins | sample S1TSphfallax_3_FD_187694 | JGI IMG/M metagenome (GOLD analysis project Ga0209208, IMG submission 187694) | Host-associated microbial communities from peat moss isolated from Minnesota, USA - S1T2_Fd - Sphagnum fallax MG (SPAdes) (version 2) | ecosystem: Host-associated > Plants > Peat moss >...
TCCACAACAACATCTTTCACCACAAGTTGCCCCACATCAACACCTTCACACACCTCGACACTCGTAGCAGCAACACTCCCACGTTCACACAATGTGGCTACTAGTTGAAATACACGAGCTAAGTCAACTCCTAACACCATCAAATCACTGGCCGAAAATGATTGGGATCCCAACATCGAAGTCACCATTTGTAACACTACACTTGATGATACATCTATGTCCGTTGCATGTGATGTTAATGTTGCTAGCCCCACTGTCGGCTCGATAGGTGGTGTAGGAACCATGGAAAAAGTCCTAACCACCTCAAACAACAAGAATGATTGGGGAAGCTTGGCCTATTTACCAACTTCACCCCTTTGTGGATCCAACTCCATAGTTGCCCCATGTGGCTCCAAGGCTCAAATGACACCTCTCGTCATTGGAACGGACACCTCAATTTGTGTTACACTAGCCATATAAAAAAGATAATCTCCCCCAAAAGATGTGGGAGCTTCACTTCCTAAATGTGATCGATGTTGGAAACTTGCCATGGTAGCAAGCCTTTGCTCCAACTACTCAATCCTAGCAGCCATAGTTGCCTATGTTGTAGGGGGAGGAATGGCTGCGAGAGGTGCCCCAACCATTGGTGTACCTCTACCACCCCCACCACCTCTACCACTTCTACCACCACGACCTCTCTAAATCGCTCCACCGCGACCTCCACCACGACCTTATCTCAATTCTAGGTAAAGGTCAAAACAACGCTCATGAAGGTGGCCGACCAAGCCATAATTATCACACTGAACTTGTGCCAGTTGAGATCCATCAACCAAAGTCTGTCCACCACTTTCCTGTGGACAATCCCTCTGAATATGAGCACCACCACATGTCCAACAAGATTGTCCCTGCTGTTGACCAGCGAATGAAAATAACAATCTCTATGCACCTATCCTTCTGGAACTTAATTGGGGTCGTACTTGACTTCCACGACTCCCACCACCACCACTACGAGGCTGTGAGGTAGATTGTTGTCCACGAGAAATAGTAGTTGTATCCTTACTGAATCCAGATGTCATCACCTTCTCCTCCACCATGTTAAACTCTATCTTTTTAAACAAAGCAAAGACATGGGCCAATGTGGGAGAATCATCACTCATGAGAATCACATCGCATACTTTTCATCGCAACTCCTTGTCCAGAATCCCATACCAAAACTAGTGACGCACTCTCAACTCCTTGAAGGACTCAAAAGTGAGTCCAAGTACAAGACAACGGAACGGGGATGAGTCGGGGCACGCTTCTTAGTTCACAACATTTTGAGGGGTAGAGGGGCACGTTTGAGCTCCGGGATGGGACTAGGAAGAGTTGACAAGCTTCACTCACTCGCACGGGCCTGCACACAACCCACACAAGGTGGTTAGTGCATAGTTGGAACACCTTTGGTGTTAGGATGAACCATGGGAACACGGACACACAAGATTCACCACGGCCCGGACTTGGGAGAAGTCACCACCTTCCCCCTTATAGTATATTTTGGACCTCTCCACAGGGCCCACATCCAAATGGCTTTTCTCTCCCAGGACTCCCTCATGGGAGTCCCGAAATCGCGCCAACCGAGACTCCTGTGACTTTGGAGCCCCATAACTTTGCGAGCAGACCTTGAATAGAGGTGCGCCTAAAGAAAAGTTGTAGCTCTTGTTAAGAGCTTTCCAACGGTATGTCGCACGTTGTCTGCACCTAAGTAAATCGGGTTGATTCCCGACTTTTTCTGGTTGGGAGTCAAATTGGCAGTTTGACTCCCGGCCCTTCTTTTGGCCATAACTTGTGTTTCAGATGTCCATATGAGCAATGTGAACCCATTTTAGACATCTAGGTTCTAAGATCTTTTCAATGATATAAAAAACGCCATAATCCATTGAGTTTTGACCCCTCAAATTGCTCTCTGAAATTTTTGAAGTCCACGAGACTCCATCTCCCAAAGTGGGAGTTGCCTTGGGAGTGTGAGGGTTCACTCCCTCACACTTTCCTACACTCCCAGGAGCATGTGATATGACTCACGAGCTTCCTCTTAGCCCGCACCCTTGTAACCTCTTTACCTTGGTCGCGAGTCCAAAATTAGGGTTGCGACAACTAGACTGCCTGAGCTTCTGTCACCCCTTGGGTAACTACAATCAACTATCACATATGAGTGTATGCCTCACGAAGACTCTCACTAATCTTCTGCTCAAACTCCTGAAAACTCCTCAACTTCTCCGTCTTCACCCCTTGGTAGTTCTTTTTCAACCTCAAGAAGAACTCTGTGACAAGGTTAAATAGAGGTGGGGGAACAACTTGTGTGCTCATACTAGGAGTAGATGGTGTAGTAGTACCACCACTAACAGCACCACCGTGAGTAATAGATACATAGGATGGAAACAATGTTGTTTCCATGCCACTCCTCAATTTTTATAACATGATCTCTCCAAATTTCATGATAATCATCCATTGGAGGACCTTCCAAGTGCTAAAACAATCCCTTCCATGCTAAAAAGGGTGAGAACAATTTGGCGTTATGCAACATTTACATTTCGCACCAAGAATCAAATTCCTGAATGAAATCCTCCAACTCGATGGTGCCCACTGCACCCAAATAACGTCAAGGGCCTTTCATGGCCCCAGAACCCCCCGTCCATATCCCAAATCAATGGGGCCACAATATTGGACGGTAATATGGAAGACTTGTTATTCATGATAACCTTGTTTTCCTCAATAACCAATGATGTGGGTGAAGGTGGCTGATACCTCAACCCACTACGTGTAACTCCACCATCTCCATCATGGTCCCCCACATGACCACCAAACTGCTCCGTGATGACCTAATCACCAAACTCGGTACCCAAATTGAATCACCACCAAGTATTGTCAACCTTGTGCCTACATTAACCCTAAAATATATCTTTTAATCTATGGGTATAGGCAACTTGACCTAATCTGAATGACAACCTTGCCAGATCTCTAAGGTATGCGCATGGCAAACAAGCTTGCTTACTTGTTTGCTTTCCCCTTATTCCACCTCGAATCTGCCCATTTCGCCCCGCTTTGCTACTATAAACAAGTACTCAATTCAACCACATAGTTGAGCAGCGGTTCAACTGGTCCAAACGGCCCATCACAACAAATTGAAAATGCGCTCCCCATAGCCAAAAGCTCAATTTCTAACGAAATCCCTAATCCACCATAGCCAAAAGTTACGAAATCGGGCTACGAGCACTCAAACAACCATATCTCCACTGTTCCTACACCAAATGCCAATATGCTTCAACCAAAATGCAAAGGACAACCAAATCTTCCTTCCCTCCAAAACTCAACTGAAAAGAAGGTGTGTGTGTCGAACTATGACCTAGGAAAAACCGCTAAAAAATCCTGGGCACAAATCTACGCAAATTCGAGATCTTTCGAAGGCCAATACTCCCAATTGGCTCCACTAAAAAATCCCAAACAATTTCCAGATGTAATTCAGTATTTAAGCAACATCTCCACAAAGTTGTAACACCTAATCTTCCTTGGTTATTTAGCTAAAATTTTGGCAACACTTCCACACTAAGTATGCACAAATCAGAAAAAACCATCACCACAAAAATAAATGTAACACATAAACCACTTGATGAAAATACAATCTATTTTAAGTAGATTATAGATCAGCTCTTTAGTTACATTCCCACCAATTTTCAGCAACTCTTTTCAAGGAAAATTCCACTTATATGGGAAATTGACATCGTTGGAAAACTATCACCAAAAACCGTCAAACCCTAAATTATTAACTTCAAATGATCATAACTTTTGATCCACTCAATGAAATCCAACACTCTTTGGTGCATTGGAAAGCTCTCGCCAAGGCGCTCCTTTTCACACCATCCACTCCCAATTCGGCCACACAACCAAAGAGCAAGATCATAAAACCCCCACGGTTTAACTACTCTCAAAAAACGTAATTCTTCAAATGAAAATGTCATGAAAAAGATTTACTATCATAAAACTCGTGATGCAAACACATATAGTCAAGCCAAGCCCACTCCACTCGGAGAATCCAAGTTGATGCTAACGGGACACCATAGTTCGGAACTCAATTAACTCCAACTACTCTCAACGCTTTAGGCTCAACTCAAAGAATGAACTACATTCTTTGAGCCCTCTCACACATTATACCCCCATTGATAGCATGAGGGTGGGTCCTACCAGAAGAGCCACTCTCCTCTAATCGTAAACCCGAAAACCCTAAATAGGCACTACTCACTACCATAACACATTATACGTTATAGTTAACACACATATGGTCATGACATGATGCACCATATCCCATGCCAAGAGAATGATTAAAATGGGCATGACATAATGGCACATTGTGGGTTATTGTTAGGTTTGTTAAATATTTTTAATTTTTAAATTTTTAGTGAAATGATGAAATTTTATCATTAATTCTTTGTATAGATGTTTCGACAAATATTTCCTATTCATGAAATGAATCCTTTTCAAGTAGTCCAATCCATATTCAAATTCATATTGTATCACTACTAGAAATTTTGGGTTTTGCAACTGTTTTTTGCAACTAAAATTCAGTTGCATGCGACACATGCAACTGCAAATTTGTGTAATTGCCTAGGACAAGTTGCACATGACATTCAGTTACATGCAACACTACGTATACAACATGTATATATGGTGCTAATATACATGCTCATCCATACATACTAATCCAAATGTAGTTGCACCTTATGTGCAATTCTCCTTACAACTACAATGTAACTAATAAAAATATGACATGTGTTTAAAAATTGAACAACTAGCTTGTGGACACGTGTCACTATTTAATTATTTTTGTGTTTTCAAAATTAAAAATTCATTGGATTAATATCAATCATTAAAGTTTATTCCATTAAGATGATGACATGTGGCACACCATGGAATGTTCATTGACCATTTGACACATGTCCTTAAAAAAATCATCAATTATATGTTGACATGTGGCAATTAAGGCCCACCTATTTTTTAATTTAAAAACATTAATTAATGGAATTTAAATCGTCCAATTTATGGATAATAAGATGTTGACACGTGTTGCCTAAGTAGGTAGCTAATCATTAACTACTACTAGGTAAATAGGTTTACTTGGGTATGTGAGTAGGCTGAACATAGCTAGGTTTAGGCCATATAGGTAAGATAATAATTATTTTATTTTATTTTTAAGGATAGCCATTACATAAAGGTCAAGCTTTATTTATTCACTCATCCCCAATGGCACTTAGCATTTGGTTACGAAGTTATTGCTCCTAAATATATACTGAGCCAAATAGAATTGAAGGCCAAAGGATATGGGATAAAAAAATTCGAGTACAAACTTCATGAACCAACTTAGTTGCACATTAGATACAACTAATGTATTAGAGTATAGTAGTCAAGGGAGGGCTTTGTTACTTATGGTGTCCAAACAAGACTTGAAGCCCTCCTCTTGGAGTAGCTAACACACTAAGAATCATAAAAATAAAATTAGAAATGAGAAAGTTATGGCCCCTCAAAGTAAAGGGGGTCAAAAACTCAGAAAAAAAACCATTGAACACTACAAAGGCCGATTTTTAAACACTCAAAAAGTTCCTTTTATGTTTGGTTTTTGCTTTTAAAGTTCTAACGTGATTTTTAGAACTTCAAATGGCGCTCCTATAGCATTTTAAATCGTTTAAAATGAATAAGAAATAAGAAAGTTATGAGGTTTCAAAGTAGGAAGGGTCAAAAGAAAAGAAAAAAGAAAACGTTGTAACTTGGAAAACTTTTTTTCTTTATTTTTATTTTTTTTCTTTTTGTTAATTTTTCATTACTCTTTTTCTTTTGCACTTCAAAGATGATTGTAGAATATTTTTAATAATTATGATTACTCAATGAAAATATGATTTTAACATTATTATATAGCTTAAACTAGTAATTAACTTAAGATGTTTGTGTACTTGTAGGTTAATTTGTGTAGCCTATTTACATTAATATTTTAACATAAATAATAAAATTTAAATATGTAATATCTATTGATATTATATATATATAATTGAATATCAATATAATTATAATACAAATTTAATTGCTAATTGTGAATATTTATAATAAATTTAAATATTATCATATTGATTGATTATGAATTTTTTTTTTGTTTAATCAAATTTACATTTTCTGAAAAAGATTCCAAATAAAATAAAATCAAAAAGTTATACTTGCCAAAACATATATGCAAATATATTTGAAAAATAAAATTAAAAAACTTGCAATATATATTGAAACCATGGTTTAGTTTAACTTAATTTAATTTAGTATAATTTAGTTTAGCCACGATTAATTTAGCCATTTTTAGTTTTAATTTAATATAGTTTAGCCATAAATATTTTAGCCTAACTTAATTTAGCCATAATTGGTTTGGCTTAATTTAATATAGCCATAAATAATTTAGCCATACTTATTTTAGCCATAATTAATATAACTTAATTTATTTCAGCGATAAATAATTTAACTTAACTTAATTTAGCCATATATTTTAGCCATAAGTAATATAGTTTAATTTATTTTAACCATAAATATTTTGGCCCAACTTAATTTAGCCATAGTTAATTTAGCATAATTTAATTTAACCATAATTAATTTAGCCTAATAAATTTAACCATGGTTAGTTTTAGCCTAATTTTATTTAGCCATAAATATTTTAGCCTAATCAATTTAGCCATAATTAAAATAACCTAATTTAGTTTAACTATGTTTAACCTAATTTAATTTAGCCATGGTTATTTTAACTTAGGTTAGTTCAGGTTAGCGTAAGTTAGCATGGGGTTAACCTTAGTATTAAAAGCACATAATATTATTATACATAGCCTATGTAGATATAATTTAAGTATGTATAAATTTAGGCCATCATTTTTATGACACATGTCCATGCTGTATACATTTAGTTGCACACACAACCGTATAGCTAAAAATTTATACATTACCAAATTTATAGTTGCAAACATGATCGAAATAGTTGCAAACGACAATTAGTTGCATCCCAATTGCATAGGGTCTGGTTGCAAACGACAATATTTCTAGTAGTGTATAAAGTTTACCCTTACCCTTAATATAAAAACTACCAATGTGACACCAAAAATTGGATCGTGTAATGTGTAATCACCCATTTACCAAAGTTGATGATATCTATTTGGGATTACGTCATTTATGTAATAACTAATCAAAAATTAAAAATATGGGCATAAGGTTTGATTAGTACTACAAAATTAAAAGATTCTTTCAACATTCTAGTATATTTGGCAAGTACACAAGAAATTTCTATGGCTATAGAAAGAAAAAAAAATTATTTGTGATCCAAAAGTTGGAAGTGTGGGAAATGATTATTTTGAGTGAAATGTTTGAAGGTCGCAATTTTTTAGAAAATCCTGAACTATTTAGTAACTTTATATCAAATACCATGAGGGTTGCAATTGGAGAGCTTTTGGAAGGTCACATTGGTGTGGAGCTTGCCAATATTATTTTTTCAACATTTAGAACAAAAAATTGCAATACATGTTAGAAAGGATACATTTAAGAGGGGAACCAATAGAGCTGCAAGAACATTTCGACATTGGTCATTGCTAAAAATTTGCAAAAAGTGAGCCATTGAATGCAAGTCCAAGCCCCACAAACTAAGTCATGGAGGTCAAGGTGACAAGTTGTTTTTTATTATAAAAAAAAAGGGGGTGAAAGCTCAAACTCTAAGGATGAAGCCTTAGAATAATAAGTATTTTTAAAATAAAAAGATTAATGGTTGTTATCTAGAAGTCATTTACAAAGGAGTTATCATTCCTAATTAAGTTTACATTAGTTAACAAAACCTTAAATCTTTGAAATGAAAAAATTGCAACATGGGAGGTTTATATGTAATCATTTTGCTAAAGGTAAAAATTTAAGATAAAATGTACGCTACTACTTAATGAAAGGCTAATATTCTTATGTTAATGAAAATGCATATAATGTATTGATATGGCTATAGTGGCTCATCACATATGGTTTTAGGGTTTGTTTTGGGCCTCTACAATTCTTTTTACAAAAAGCAAGCCATTTTTTGGGTAAAATTTTGGTGATAATTAACTAAAAATAAAATGACTAGATGGAGCTTGGCTTCCCAATAAAATGACGATTTAAAAATTATTTTCCACATAAAACTTGAGATGTTTCAAATGGTATTAGACTTGGTGACATGAATTTTTTTTAAATACCAATTTTTTTAATATTTGCTACATAGAAATATTATTATAATGTGTAATTTCTTTAAATGATAATAATTTAAATTCGTCTCCATGTTGTTACACGCTCCCAATGATAATGAAATGACTTTAAGGAATTTAAATTCCATTTGAACAACATTACATGTACCTTGAATTGAATTCAAATTCCATTGAAAAGAAACAAAATGCAAATCATTGCAAAAGGTATTGAAAATATGTTCATCATTTCCATTATGCATGACCTCTAGTGTTTTTTTTAAAATTATAAAAAAACAAAAAGCCAAAATAAAACCTTTCCATTTCATTTAAAGTAGGTCCAAATTGAAATCTATTTTGATAGGACAAGATTGCCAAAAAATTCTAAACCAATCTACTTCATACCAATTCCAATGTACCATCATCAGTAGAATTTAGACTTCAAGTGAAATAATATTGATGGTAATATAATGATATTGACCATAACAATCCATTGAAAAAAGTTTGTATAAGAAACTTTGGTTTACAATGATTTTGTGATGAAAGTTTGTAATGAAATCTTATTTTTAGAGTATCAATATTTGAACCTTTTTCCTTGGTGCATGCACACATTGTTATAAAAATACCCATTTTACAAACACATGGGAAAAATAATGATATCATGTGGATGAAGATCATGATATCACACACATGACGTCCTTAGAAAATAACAAAATGATATAAATGTAAAAACCTTTGCAAAAAAAACTATGTATTATTAATCCCCTCCCATGTTAAAATATCATTTCAAAATACAAATGAACCTTCCATTTGTGGAAGAATCAAATTTGACTAGAAAAAGACCTTCCACTTTTGTAAAATTCTTAATATTTGAAAAGTCGTTTTACGTAAGGTTAGGAACATTTTTGTGAACCAACTTCAATTTTTGTTGCCAATCCTAGATATTACCCTTGGTGAGCCTTCAAATTAAAATGTTCTATATGGCCTTATGGGTAAATGCACAATATGGTGGTTCATATTTGGATTATAACAAGCATTTTAACATAATGATGTTTTTTTAACACTTATACCAAGAAATAAAATTGTGAAATTCTCAATTAACAATTATTTACAAATTAGCAATTTGATTTTGAAGACATTTTTGTAATTTTACAAATATGAAAATACACCCACCTTTAATAGTGGATTTTAAAAGTTTAAAAAATGGATTTGTTAAATAATTAGAGTGGTAGAAAATTGAAATGTTCATATTGAATTTTGTTTCAAATTGTTTATAATTTCTCAATATGTGGCGTAACATGTAATTATAAAGATTTATATGAAAAAATTCCCTCAAAAATCATAGTAAAATTCTAGTTAAAGTTTTTTTATTAATTAGAATTAGATCATATCCTATATATAAATTCACTACGTCTGTCTGTGATGGAGGTTTTGGGGGGTGGGGGAAAGGGGGGGCTGGTGAAGCTGCGGGTTTCTGAACGAGAGCTTTCTGATATTTCCAGCCATCACATTATGTTTTTTTTGCAGTTGTAACAAGATTTGCGACAAAACGATAGCAAGGAAGAGAACAAAGTGAGAGAATTTGGGACACAGAAAAAGCTCTCACGGAATCATAGAACAGGGAATCGGTGACAAAGGAAAGTCCAGAAGAATGGATGCTTTACCTCACAGCCAAAAGAGACAGCAACAGTGGCAGCAATGTCGTTGAGAGAAGGGGGAGTATGGAAACGAAGGCAGACGGTGAAATGCAATCGAAGGACTTAGCGTTTGCTGCTGCGGCGTCTACAGATGATTACAGCAATTGTTGTTGTATACATAGGATGACTGTGAGAGACTTGACTGCTGTTTGGTGCATTACAAGCCTGGTTTATAGCTATCAACTTACATGGTCCTAAGGTTTGTAACAGTATGTAGCTGTTTGGTTAAAGACATTGAAACCCTAATTTTCCAAAGATTGACAAAGCTCATGTATCATATGGCAATCGGATTTACATCCATTTCAGATACAGAAACAACAAAGTTTTGAGGGTTTTTAGGTAATTGAATATGTCAAAAATCCAATTGTGAGGTAGGTATAATTTCACAAATAAGAAGTGGACTGATTCCAATGCCAAAACCTCTAATCGTTGCTGCGAACAATTCTGGAAGAACTTCTTGGATGATTGGAAATTTAGGGTTATAGGACATATGGATTAGATTTCTGATTGAATTTCGCCCACTGAGTTCATCAGCTCCTGACAGTTGGGTGTAAATAAGATTATAATAATCTGCTAAAAACCCTTACTGATCAAAACTACATTTCCAGAAGCAATGGGAATAACTACTTGATCATGACATTTGGCTTGGTGTGCACTCACCATCAAGCTAAATGAAAGCATGATATTTGCTTTATATAAAAAAATATATCCCACTTTGAATGCATGTATGGATTATTGTTCTGCAGTACAAGTTTTCGGTGGGATGTTGTAGAATCTGAATTTGGAGAGCAAACAATTCATCTCATCTTTATGCTTTCTGCTTTCCGCAAACGGCAGAAGGAATTGCTGCAGGTTAGGTTGCGTGATCTCCTATTTCAAGTTTTTTTCTTGTTGTCTCATTGAATTTCGCCCACTGAGTTCATCAGCTCTTAACAGTTGGGTGTAAATAAGATTATAATAATTTGCTAAAAACCCTTAGTGATCAAAACTACATTTCCAGAGGCAATGGGAATAACTACTTGATCATGACATTTGGCTTGGTGTGCAATCACCATCAAGCTAAATGAAAGCATAAATAAGAATGCCTTCTTGTGGATCCCACTTTGAATGCATGTATCTATGATGTGTGTTAAAGTTTACATAGAGTGGCATAGAGCAACAGTCGCATGACAGATCAAGACAATAGGAAGAGAGTGCTCCAATCAAAGCTAGCTCTCAGGTTTTAGACAGGTACATCCTTACCCTTTCTTTTTATCACTGAAAACAGAATTTGTGAACTCCAAAACATGGCAACATAATTTGTGAAATCCCAACATGGCAACACAATTTGTGAAACCCCAACATGGTAACAGATTGTACTTCTGTAATCTCTATGATCACCCCACCTGCCAACTCCACTGTGTGCACAATTCTTTGTCTCACACAGATCCAAAGAAGCCCGTCCCAACAATTGTTTTCAATTTTTGAAAAGAACAAAAATAAACTGACACGATGATATCCTTCAAAGCATGACTACTCCACGACAGTGGAGTGTCCGAAAGACAAACGTACTGATGATGCAGATGAAAAAGGTATGCACAACTTAGGTTTCCATTCCGGATTACTATGTTGCTGCATCATTTATGACATCAAAGTCTCAAAATTTAAGCACAGAAGACATCAGAAAAATATTGTCTCTTTTTGGGCCTACAAAATGAATAAAAGTCTGTCAAAATTTGAACAAAAAAAAAATTAAACAAAAATTGTCTCTTTTCAGGTCTCCATAATGAATCCCCAGCACAAATAAAGATTGAACTATTGACAACCTTAGAAAAGAGCATATCAATCAGGTATGTTATCTTGGTTTATCAAGATCAATGAAAACATAATTTGATCACAAAAACATACAAGAAACAAAGGGTATCAATCAGATGTCCTATCTTGGTTTATCACAAAAAACATACAAGACATGAAGGAATCTGCACAGTTTATCAGAATGGTCCACCCATAAGATCAGAGCCTGAATTGAATACATTGTTCAGAAGGTTAAGGGCCTTGGACACTGCAGACTCCATTGAACTTTCTTTGGAAAACATTATTTTGACTAAGAGGCCCAAGTCTTGAGCATCCCTTTGTTTTGAAACCCATGGTGAATGCTGTTTTGCCTCATTGGCAACATCCTTCTCCATCATTTTAGCTCTCTCAAATCAAAGAGTGCAAGGATATAGCAATATTCAGTCACATCTGATGTCCCATACAGAGTCAAAGATCTGGTTCAAGAAAGTATGCTCATATAACCCCTCTTCTAGAAAGTGCATCATCTTGACCCCTCCCGCCTTTCATGTCCTCAATGGAGAGATGGGTCCAGAGGCTTTAGTTCTTCTTGGATTCTTTGAGTAGAAGGTCTTATCTTGTATGGGTTTTTGCCCAACATGGTCAGCAAAAACATAAGCAACTGTTCCTTTGTGTACAAGATTATGTACAAAACTTTCATGTTAAAATCTAAGCATAAAAAGAAGACCTAGCAACCATGGATTTTAAAAGATCCTTTGCCTTGCCTCATGGAGCAGAGAGAGAGAGAGAGGTGTAGTCAGGAGACATAAAATCCCACATGAAGAAAATTCCACAGTAAGTAGCCAGCAAAAGGAATTTTGCTGCTGTTTCTGATCCCTTAATGTTCACAACAAACACAATTTATTCCAAATGGCATTCCTCTATCAATGTGGTTGGGATTGCACTTACCACAATCTTTGTTATAATCGGTGATGCTTCGAAATAGTGGTTTAACAGAAACATGATCAACACAAGCCTTCCCCATCCAATGACATGAGTCACTCCAATGGTGGAGTCATTCAAGTGCAAGTGGTTGGTGTGATAGTAAAACATAATTGTTGACATGTTTGGGATCAAAATATGGGATGTCAGAAACCATAGGATTGGTCTGCAACAACAGAATGGGCAATAGGAAGAATGCTAGCATGAGAACAACATAATCCCATTCACTAACAACAAGAAAGCAAGGATTGGTGAGCAACATTGCAAGTTTTAAGAGAGAGATGTAAGGTGAAAACCAAGATTTCAACAAATACAAAATCCATACTGATGTCTAATGGATCTGTTTATTCATGAGAATAGTGAGGAGAGAAAGACACCTACTGCATTACAGTAGGCTACCTAACTGCTTCCAAAAGTTATACAGTTGCTGACATGAGTCCACACTTCTGTAGCTCCCACTGACCTTGGAAAGGGACCAGCTCCTCATCACTTAGGTATTCATTTTGTTCATGTAATTCTTGAGCCTATGACGTAGCAAACAATGTCATGATTGTGGATAAGATCTGGTACCTATTTTGGCAAGTGTGTCAATTTGCTTTCACAGAGCTTGGTCACAGTAAAGAAAACATCTCAGGAGAATTTAGAAACTCTAACCACCCTTTTGACAATATATATTGGCCATAGCAGAGTTCAAGTGTAAACCATGTAAGCTATAAAGTAGTGAGTTTCAAGTAGGCAGACCTGACAAGGGACTCTAGACATATGGCCCAACCTGGTCCGCAATTCTGCATCTAATAGATCAGAGCTGAATAAGTCATCATCTCCCAAGTAAGTTGAGAAGGATCGATACCTTCACCATAATCAGACCAAAAAAAACTTCAATAATGGCATGCTGAGGATTTCATACCCTTTTCCAACTGCTACTCCAACAAACAAACCACACACTGGACCATAATTAAAGATGACAAAACATAAGATAACCTTTTGTTTTTTTTTGTTTTTTTTTTGTTTGGGGGGGGGGGGGG
>Ga0209208_10008477_pt1 | contig 13698 bp, 7 predicted proteins | sample S1TSphfallax_3_FD_187694 | JGI IMG/M metagenome (GOLD analysis project Ga0209208, IMG submission 187694) | Host-associated microbial communities from peat moss isolated from Minnesota, USA - S1T2_Fd - Sphagnum fallax MG (SPAdes) (version 2) | ecosystem: Host-associated > Plants > Peat moss >...
GGGACTGACTGCCTGGTTGTGTGTTCCAGTTTTGTGGTTCTGTTACTGGGTGGCGTATGCTAGAAATTGTTGTTGTTGTTCCTTCTTTTTCTTTTTCGGGTGGGGGGGGCCTGATTGCGATAGCTTGATGCAGGAGGAGATTGATGCGCCACAATGGGTGGACTTCACCGTGGAGGCTGCACTAGAGGAAACAGTGGGGTAAGTGTTTTGTTCGTTGCTTGGAAATGTGATGCGATGGTTTATAGACATCTGAGGACTTAAACTCTGGGTTCTTCATGTGTTTTGAAATCCTGGAACGTGGGTTTTCTTGCAGGGATGATCCCTGGTTCTCTCACAGTCATCTGTAAGTTTTGAGTCTCCTCAATCCCGCAAGCATTTGATTTTTCCATCTTTGTTTGGATTTTTTACATAGTCTGATCACGTGTGTCTGAGTTTCTTTTGTTGATCGAAATTCTGAACCCATGGCAGGCACCATGAAGTGCCACTCAAAGAGCTCAATGGTGTGCAGCTGGCAAGCCGCAACGACTGCAGCACAAAGAGCAGGTTGGAGATTGTGAGGAAAAACAGCGGTGCATCAAAAACACAATGTGCATCGCAAACTTTTAAAAGTCTTTCAGAGAATACAGGTAGTGAATTGAAGGTTGAGACACCTCTTGTGGTAAAGGTGGCTAGCCAGGACCAGATATGTGCCAGAAATCAAATCAATTTTGTGCAACCTCAAAGTCTTGAGCTTAAGCATGACATTGATGTGGCCAGGTAATGCCTTCAATCACCCAAGTGCTCAAGTCTCTCAATACTGTTTTGCATTCCAAGTCTGCCTTTACAAGAAGAAGATGCTGCCATGTTTTACTGGTGATACGGATTTAGGGTTTAGGCTGCTTGTGATTGAGTTTGTGTTTTAGGTCATAGCCTGATATTTGAAGTAGGAGGAATGCACTTTTTAACAGTAAAAATGGGATGAGATGAATGCCTAAATGCCTGTATTGTCACTATGGGTAGTTGATTGATCCATCTAGAAGAGCTGGGTTGATTTTTGTGTGTCATATGTTGCAGTTGTGCAATTTGAACGTGTTGTTGACCATCTAGCATTGTTTGAACCTAAAGTGGCAGGTTATGCATGGAGGATTCCTGTGCCCCTGCTTCAGAACATGAGTTGCTGACAAATGAAGAGGATGCCAATGAGCTGCCTCCCCTTTCTTTGGATACATCACCAGTTGTTTGCAAAGCAGCTGACAGATTGTTGGATATAAAGCAGCAGAGTTCACCATCTTTCAACCCTCCTAGTGCAATTGGGGATGCAGCTAGAATTGTTGTGTCACAATTGGAAGCCCGAGAAACAGATCTTCCTCAACTGAATAATGCACTAAGTCTGTGCAAGAGCTCAGCATCACTGCTGGGTGTAAAAGTCAATGAATGTTTGAATTTCTCCATTACAGGAGGGTTTGAAGCAGTTCATTCACCCAAGAGTGGTTCAACAGATGGAAATGTTGGTTGTGGCACTACTGCTGTTTCCAAAGCCAGCAGCTTGGGATGTGGAACAAGAGTTGATGTTATCAAGGGTGGTACTAGGAAGGTAGACTGTGCTAAGACTGAATCAAGCCTGGAGTCAGATGTTTTGGGAACTGATGGAGGATTGATAGCTGAGGCGATCACCAGTGGACCAGTTCCAATGGTTGGAGAGCTTGAGAGAGTGCAGTCAGGGACTAACTGTTTTAGCTTGGAGCTGTGCAGCACCATGGATGGCAGATTAGGAACAAGCAAAAAATTGAACTGTAGAAGTTCTCATGATGGAGTAACACTATCCAGCAGGTTGGGTGCAAATTCATCTGTACATGCCTTCGATGACATCCAGAAAATGCGGAAGAGTTGGGGATCTTCTCTTTGGATCAGGAGAAGCGAGGACCTTCAGACTTTGGTCAGTGAAGGTGAATCAAACAATGAATCTGATACACTTACAATTAGAACCAGAGATGTGAGAATGGGCTCACTATCCCCTCTGTCTGAGGAAAGTCCCTCAATGTTTTCTCCTATTGATGTCAGGAAGGAAAAGGGTGTGGTGCTAGATACACAACCAGCCTTACAGGATGAAGCAGTCCACATGAAGCTGGAGGGTGCACAACTTTCAAAGAGGTTATTGGCAGGTCTAGGCATCCATGCTGCAACTGTTGAGCATGTTGCTGCTTCCTGTGAAGGACAACTGAGTAAAAGGACAAGAGAGCAGCATTCAACCAGAGACCTTAGATTTCCTTCAAAACCAAGTATTCCAGCTGGAGGATCAGCTAAGCAGAGGCAATCCATGTCTCTTGGATATTTGGAGAAAGGGACCAAAAATGAAATTAGAACCTCGAATTGGAATGGATCTGTCCAACAGAACCACCATATCAGAGTTAGCCCACTTTCTCAACCACATGCAATTCTCAGTAGAGTTTATTCCTCCAGAGGTGGCAAAGAGAATTCAGCTCTACAATCATCACCAAAGTCAAATACAGGTATTAGTGTGGTCTATATTCAAATAGAGTCATGAAACCTTTAACCCTAACAAAGTGCCTTTCCTTCTATTTGAACCCTTGTTAGTGTGCTCTTAAATCCATGGTTTCCTTAGGCAACAACTCGTAGGCCAGTGCCATCTCTTAGAAAAGGATGAGTTTGTTTGATTACCAGGTGCAGGACAAGTTCAGGAGAAGAAGACTCGACAATCTATCCTGCGAATGAGCATGCCAAGCTTCTCAGCTGGCACAGTTACAAGGCAAGCAGTTGGTGGAGGAGTATTGAACAAATCCACCACCATTTTGGAGAAGAGTGGAGAGGTTCAAGTGCCAACAAGCAGCCAGTCAATTTCCAGAAAAAGCTGTGTGCGTAATTCAACAACAATGAGTCTAGGACATCATAAAAGCCCCAGCAACAGAATGACAGTCATGGTAAACCCACACACATCTGTTCACAAATGATTAGTCTTTTTGTCAAAAGCATGTTTGAGATGGGGTTGGTCATGGTCATTATCTGCATGTGGTTGTTGAGTACCAGATCTAATGGACAACATTTGTACCAACTGCCAGGTTTAGCCATGACTGAAGACCTCATTCACAGGCTCTCCTTAAGTGATAGGCAAAGTGGATTAGTCACTGAAAATGGGACTTTTTTAGAACTTTAATGTTGATAGCTGCACATTTCTTCCATATCTTGCTCCAGGATGCCTCAAGCAGGAGAAAGCCACCTAATGGGCCATCGTCAGCTGTGCGAGCCAGTATGCCTGCATTCTCTTCAGCCATTCTGAGGCAGACTGGCAGGCATGTACACAATGCTGAGGCTTCTTCTACACACGAGGGAAAAAACAGCAAGCAAATATGGAGATGAGGATGCTATTTCAGCCCTGATTGCTAAGGTATTCCTACTGTTTGGCTACTACAGGGCTCTCCGAAAATCAGAGGGATGATGCATTATGGAAACATGATGTAACTATAGTTTCTAATATGCTGTTTGTTGTTTTTCACAGTCCCTAGAAGACATTTCTCAGAGTACATATGTGTGATTCACAAGGGAATTTCAAGTTGGATTTCTGATTGTTTGTTTTGGATGGTTTTCTGTAGCACAACTGCAAGTTTTGGCATCATCAAACTATGAACCCAAGTTCCACCTTGTCAAAGCCATCATAGAGCTGCACTGATTGCATGTTTCAAATCTTGGCCTCTGGCCTGGAGCATTTCTGCATGCAGTGTGTTCGGTTTCTCTTATGCCTCCATTGCATATGGAGACTACATTGGATCCAATTTATTGCTGCAGTCTGATAGTACAGTATAATCAGTGGAATGGGTATTGTTTGCATTTATCATCTGAGTCAGTTTTGGAAGGTTTGTGGAGCATATCAATACAGCAACCAGAAGCACATTGGATGCATCCAATGGTTAGCAAAAATGGAGGATAGCAGCTCCAAAGTAGTCTTAACCTTTGTCTAGAATATATCTATGTCAGTAACATAGCACACACCTGTGCAGCAATTCTGGAATTGTAGACATGTTTGCCACTTAGGTGCCTATTTGTTTTGCTGGTGTTTCTTTGGATGCTAATCAAGATTAACATTTCTGTGTGCTACTATCATGCTTCTCACATATTGTGCTGTGTGACAATGGGAGCAGATTCATGCAACTTGCAACTAGAAGAACTGGAGAAAGTTTTCTATGGTATAAAGTATTCAACTGACAGTTACCATTCACTCTCTTCTCTGCATTTTGCATTTGCAGGAGTTGTTGGCCTCATTCTCATGGGACAAGATTTCTGGATTTTTCTTGTACCTTGCTGAGAAATCATAAAGCAGAATACCAATCAGGCTACTAGTAACATGCACAGGGGGAAGGTGTGCTCAGAAAATGATCAATTGGTCTGAAGAGATTGTCAAACATTCCTCCTCCTGAGAGTCCATCACAATTGTGGTTATGGCAAAGGATTGCAAACAGCAAATATGAAATAGAGAGCATCTTGTCAATTGACCTCCAAACTGACGTGTGAATGGACATGATTTTCTTAGCCTTTCATGTTCAAACCTTCATAACTTTCATGAGACATCTGTGTTGTAAATGCAGAAAATCTGGTTTTGTAAAATTGGAATTTCCATATTTCATGTGTTCATCCCAAACCCCTTGATGAAATTGTTTTTCATCTCATTACTTAACAATCCTTGGTATCCATTTCAAATTCATCTCAACTCACATTTCATGTTTGCCCATAGCTTGATTTCAATTCCAAGGGAAGGCCAAGATCTCTTCGAGCTCATCATGGGGAGGTTCCCTTTGAAGTACTCCCCATTACTTTTATGTGAATCCTTTCATGTGCCATATCAATATTGATTGCATGCCCAAAGGCCGTGAGAAGAAGCTAAGGGTAGACATATTTTTTGGGGGTGCCTTTCCTTGTTGGTAAGCCATGAAACCAAATCCTTCAAAACCCTTCGGCACATTCTTTCATGTTGCTATCATAAAACAACCTATACAACAAATTTGGAAACAAATCATGGTGGCAATGAGAAACAACATGAGGGAAAATGTTTATACAGAGAAAAAGGTGAGAAAGGTAAAATCAATTCCCTTTCCTCATTCTTTCCATTTTCCATACTTAAATAATGACTTCTATCCCACAATTAAATTTGAGATGCAAAACTTGTTTATATATCTTTTGGGTCAAGTTTCACATGTTGATTTTCCATTAAATTATAATTGTTCTTCTTTCATGGTTTGGCTGAAGAGTTTTCAAACTAGAATATTCTATGCAAGTTGCCACTTCATTCTTGGGTTCTTGGGTTTAAGCTTTATAGTGTAAAAGTCAACCAACCTTATTTCAAGCTTTTGGCTGATATGAATGTTATTTTCAGTTGGGGCTATTTTTAGAGCCTTAGTGCAAAGTGTGTTTAATTTTGATAAATCCAAGATGTAATTGAATTTTCAGACCCCAAAAATGTTGAAAATGAGCTTTAAACATAATATCATCTTCAAAATCAAGATTGGCTTAGAAAACCTAATTATTTTTCCTTGATTTGTGAGTAGTTGTTTTAAACTTTTGGTATGCCAATGATGGATGGATCAATCATGTGGTAAATGATATGGATGGGATGGCAAATCTTGATGGATTTTTAAATGTTTGCAACATTGCCATGTATCTAAAATAGCAATTATGTAATAAGTAGAGACCTCCAACTCAGTTGGAGCTCATGTTCCCCAAAAAGTTGTAATCTTCATTATGTGCACCAAGTACCATAAGTTACAAATTTGATCAACTTGTTCTTTTGAAATTATAATTCTTGGATCAAATGCACAAGATACAATCCAAAAACTATCAAAGAACATTGAATGTCCCAACCTCAAGGTCAAGCTCCTTGGCAAAATAAAAACTTTATAACATTGCATGGGTTGCCCTATTGACCTCCAATTGTATGCTTATGAAATTGTGAATTAAAATCACCATTAGCCAAATGAGTGCTCACACACAATTATTCTAATTTCTTCAAATATTAATTGAGTGATAGGATATAAATGATGATGTAGGTTTTGAGGTGTGTTCAACACATGTTTTGAGGCATAAGCGGGCATCCCTAAAACATGCACATGTTTCAAATCATGGTTTGACCTTTTCCCATGATGCATGCATCATGTACCACCCATTTGCCTCATTCTAAATTCATACCCCTCCTCTCCATCCACATGCCTTCCACGAACCATCACACCCCCATCATCACAAACTTAACATTTCACAACTTCATAATGAAAATTTTGCAAAATTCGTTCATTCATAATTTGTACTTTTCATGCATTGAAGACACATTTAACACATAGATTTATAGGAAAGTGCAAAAGTCGTATGACATTTGTTCATTCATAGGTTCATACTTCGTCCATTAACACATTTATCCATCTGTTAACATGTTTTTAGCGCATGATATTCATGTGTAAATGTACAAACCTATGAATGAATAAACTTCACACAATTTTCACTATTGATTCACGAAATGCTAAATTTGTGATGATTGCACCACATTTAAGATTGTGACATTAGCTCATTGAATAAAATGAAAGCCAATATAAATGAATGGGTATGTTGATGCACTACAAAATATTGCTAGTTCAATTGAATATTGAGGGTTAAAAAAATACCCCTTAGCACTTCAATATTTGAGTTTTTTTCCTTGGTGCTTGAATTTTCCTATTTTAGTTAGGGTCTATGGTGTTTGGTGGGTGAGTTGCACACATTGCACATCATTCATGAGTTGATTTCAAGCCTTCCCAAATCCAAGTTTTTTACTTGGAACCCATTGGCAACAATCATGAAAATTATGTGTGATCCACCCTTGCATTGTTTTCTTGTACTTTCAAACATCAAGAATGTGAGGATGATTTGCATTTATGGCTTGCATCAAATTTCATGGTTTGGTACACAAATTCAGATTCCAATTGGGAGGGGAGAAAGAGGATTGTCATGGAAGACACAAAACTTATCTCAAAATTCAAAACTAATAGTTGAAAATGTGAAGATAAACAAAACTACATGATTCAAATAAACTTATACTTGAAAGGAGTAGTGGGTATAGTTTGCCCAATAATGTCACAATAATAATTGAGAGGATAGAAATGAACTTCTTCACGTATTGTATTCTAAATTCCAAAAAAATATGTAATATGAGGATCAATGTGTAGTGATAGTGAAGTTGCAACATGGTTCTAAATGCAAATAGGGACCAATCAAATTTGAAGTTGTATTCACCCTTATAAACTATAGTTAAAAACATGTTCCTTGTTAAAGTTGTGAATGTTTTAGATTACAAGGTGAAGACAAATGGTAGGCAAAAACACATTTAGCCATTAGTTACATTAATTTGACCTACAAGAGGAAGAAGGATAATTGCCAATCTTAAACAATTATGTTGGTGATGGGTATGTGCAAGGTAGAGTGGACCAAAAATGGCACAATAGGTTACCTTAAAATTATACTTTTGTAATGTTTTTTGACTATGACATTATTATGACATTATTGGATATCAATGTTTGAGGTTAAAACTTTCAAATTTCTCAAAAAGTAACTAATGGTGACCCTTTGATACATTTCAAAAATACAATGTTTGTGAAATAAATAATAAAATTTTCAAAAAAATTGTGTCAAATTGAACTTCACCATCTTTCTTTAATTCTAACATCCTTCAAAATCCTTCAAACTTTCATGCCATCTTGAAATTGTTTGGAAAATTTTGAATTGTTTATGACATTTATGAAATTGGCCAATGAATAATTGAACTCATCATTACTAAATATGATTGTGGTGAATTCATTTACAAGGTTTTTATGCACCATATGTCAAATAACCACTTAATCAAAAGGACTATGCTTTAATCAATAGGGGCAATAACAAAAAGGTCAAATAAACAAAATTATTCAAAATGTCTATTGGCTTAGTAAAAAACACTAACCCACCTACCTATCAACCTATACCTTTTCACCTACCCAACTATCCACATGGTTACCTACTTATGTTTCAAATCACCTTCTTGTAACCCATTTAGCCATAAGGTTTACTTGTTAGGTTTGACCAATTTTATCAAATCATTTTAGTCATATTTAACCACTATATTTTAATATTAATTTTTCCATTATATTTAATTAGTTAAATTTAACCATTAAATACATTTTTTAGGTTTAACCATTAAATTCAACTTAGGTTTAGTCATTAGGTTCAACTTAAATTTAGTCATTATATTTAATCATTATACATATGTAACCATTAAGCTTATCCATAGAGTTAATCATTGAAAAAAAATTGGTATTAAGTTCAGCCATAAAATTTAGACATTAAATAAGTTCAACCATTAACTGTGATCATTGAATTTATCATTAAATAAGTTTAACTATTAAATTTAGCCATTGAATTTACTCATTAACTATATTTAGCCTTTAAGTTTTTCCATTATAGTTAATCATTAAATAAATTTTTCCATTAAGTTTAATTATTAAAATTAATCATTAAAAAGGTTTAGCATTTAAAAGTAGCCATTGAATTGAATCATTAAGTAAGTTTAGCCATTAAATGTGGCCATTGAAATTTGTCATTAAATAGTTTTAACCATTAAATGTAATCATTGTATTTAGTCATTAAATATGTTTATCCATTAAGTTTAGTCATTGGATTTAGTCATTACATATGTTTAACTATTAAATTTAGCCATTGGATTAATCATTAAATAAGTTTACCTATTAAATTTAACCATTGGATTTCGTCATTAAGTAGGTTTAACCATCACGTTTAGTCATTAAATAAATTTAGCCATTAAGTTTAGCCATTGGATATAGTCATTAAATATATTCAACCATTAAATTTAGCAACTAGATTTAATTATTAAATAAGTTTAGCCATTACATTTAACCATTGGATTAATCATTAAATATATTTAACAATTAAGTGAACAACCTTTAGATTTGGTCATTAAATAAGTTTAGCCATTGGATTTAATCATTAAATATGTTTAGCCATTAATTTTAACCATTGGATTAATTATTAAATAGGTTTAACCATTAAGTTTATTCATTAAATTTAATTATTAAATATGTTTAGCCATTAAATTTAGTCCTTGAATTTAATCATTAAATAGATTTAGCCATTAAGTTTAACCATTGGATTTAGTCATTAAATAAGTTCAATCATTGTGTTTAGTCATTAAATAACTTTGCTATTAAGTTTAGCCATTGGATTTGGTCATTAAAGAGGTTTAACCATTAATTTTAACCATTGGATTTATCTGTTAAATACATGTGGTGATTAGGTTAGCTATTGAATTTAATCATTAAATAAATTTAACCATTAAGTATATCCATTGAATTTAGCCATTAGATTTAACCAACTATTTTCTTGCAATTTTGTAACATATGAAAAAAAAAGTTAACAAAATTTGACATCATTTGATGGTGTAGGCCATTGGTAAAGACTAGGTATGTTACGGTGAAAGTGAGAGGTTCAATTCTTAACACTTGCAACCTATGTGTATGTCTAGAGGTTAGGGTGATTAAGTAGATTAAATAGGTTAGGTTATGTTAGGGTAGAATAACTTAGGGTAGGCTAGATCATCACCTACCTACCTACATTTTTTATTTATTTATTAACCCATCGACTTATGATTTGACCAATCAAATGATAACACGTGAGGCATTGAAACGACCTTACAACATGTCACATTTTACCATTAGTAAAAAAAGCACCACATTGGGGTTGGTCAAAAGAACCATTTTAGTTGTATTGGACCTGTTAAAATCAACTTGTCCTAGAAAATTAAGGTGGTTTTTTGACCCCTTGTCACTTTGGAGTACTTTTTGGTTTGAAAATCTAGTTTGAAAAACTTGGAATTCTAGTAGTGCTACCTCCTTATATCCTACCCAGCTTACAATTTGTGGTAGTTGAGAGAACATTTTCAAGGGTGTTCAAATTATTGTCTTCATCCTTAACATAAGCTAACACCTTCTCAACTAATTGAAATTAAATTTTAAAAAGTTTCACAATTTGAACAAGAGTTGCCCTAGAAATATTAAGTGCACAAATAAGCCAATTTTGACATGTTATGGCACTTGGAGTTGTCCACAAAATTGACAACCATCACAAAGGTATCAAAATTGGTCTTGGACATACATAGATCATATGTGATGCTTATATAACACAAGTAGTTAATGTTAGCAAGACATAATCTTCCATAATCTTTAACATCATCAACAAAATATGTTTTCTTACTAATGACCTTTGAGATGGTAAGTCCAACTTTGAATCACATTGTAACAATGGGTTATTGCACATAGAATATGGAACACATCCCCTTGCTATGAAAAACACAAGGTTTGTAAAAAATCATTGTTGTTGTGGATCATTTTTCTTGTAAGGAACAAGTGATCCAAAATATTTTGTTAAGTTTGTTGGACTTTCCAATTTTTGTTTCTTCCCTTGTTGTTTGATCGAATCACCAGTTGTAGTAATTGCTACAACTTTTGATTATGTCATGTATTGCTTCAAATCAACTTCATTTGCATCTTTAATGTGCTTCTTTATTGAGGTTATTCCATGGGTTAATGTATATTGTAATAGGCCCTTTTTGCAACGTGTTGTGCAACTTGCGTTGTGGGAGCTTGAACTTGATGCCACATGATGGCAAAACATGCATTGCATCATTTGACGTACTTTAGGGTCAATGATACCTCCAACTTCTTCACCATTTAGTTGAAAAAAAACCCATACAACATAGTTGCGATGGTCTGATGCTCACTTGCATTGGTTTGCGACAATAATAGAAAATCTCAATTTCCAAATTGCTTCAACTTTTGAAGCAACATCATCAACTACCACTTATGTAGTCGTTTTTTTTATGCCTTGCAATTCATTGGGCAAATTTGAGCTACCAACAACATCCAACAAAAAATGTTGGTGTAAAACAATTTCATTTTCCATTTTTTTGCCCATGAGCACTATGTGCCAGTCACAAAATTAAAAAAACACTAAAGTTGCACGTAATACTAGTATGGAGTGAAATCGAATGTAGGTGCATAAATGCAAGAATGTTGGCAATGGAACTTTGTGATGAGGTGCAACACTTGCTTGAAGCAAACTCATAGTTCTTTATCGAAAATTTTGGAATGAAAAAATAGGAAACTTGAAAATGGTGCCAAAATCTTGCACATGATTTTGTGTAATGTAATGGTGGTGCCACAATCTTGGAATTGATTTTGTTCGTCTCACCCCACAAAGCTCACAATTGCAACATTAGTGACAACACACATAGACCATTCAAGTGTGCTGCCATTCCAACAAAGTTGCATGCCATTCAAGCAAACCCACCAAGTAGCAACATCATTATTAATAAGTTGTACTAAAACAGTCTTTTATTTAGGGTTATTTGATACCAGTAGTGTAATTAAATGATAAAAGTGAAATACTGTTATGAATATTGTTTCCAAAATTTAAGAACAGAGAAATGTGTCATTGATCAATAGTATTAGCATTTATCTATTGATCAGTATACAAATATAAGTGTTGTCCACTGATGTAGACACACCAACTGGGTCTGTTATTTGGTACCCGTATTAATACCAATATACACACGCAACACTGGTTTTTGACGACACCTACTTATGCCTGAAAACATGTGTTAGGCACCTTGAAACCTGCATTAGCACTTACAACTTGTGGCTGAAATAACGACAAGAGATCTATTTCTGTTTTAATGGCATTGGGAAAAACCGACATGGCTATTAGTCATTCACATGAAGGGCAAGAACAACCCATACTCAAATAATGACGAATTGCATATCCCCATGAGCAAATGGAATATTTGTTATTCTTGAAATATAGGTGTACTATACTTTTTTAAAAATGATTTGAAGAAAATGATATTTAATCCGTCAATTGACAATCATTTACACCTTATAGGTTGTAAAGGTCCATACTCAATTCTGGGTGTTCAACATGTTTTGGGCCACACTTAAAATGGCAGAATTGGGGGGGTTCCTAATGTCTGATTTTGGTATCAAATTACAATGTCTGTGGTGTCTATGCCACAAGTTCCAACACACCATTGTCATTAGTTGCTGATGGTTATTGTGTGGTCTAGTGATGGTTGTGTATACCTGTACTGCACAAATTTGGTAGTGTATTCAGAGGGTACCTTATATTCATAAATATCCCTCCTAAAAAGGTGGAGAGATATTATGCTTTTGCCTTAAGAATGGGAGAGAAAAATTATGCCTACTTATAAGTGTCGAATCCCTCCTATTCTTAAGGAGTAGATGTAAGAACCATACCCTTCTTACACCTCATGATCTATATATGTTTAAGTTCACATGATAATCTTTGTCTCATGCTTTACAATGGGTAGAGCCCACAGGTCAGAGACATTCCCAAACTACAGGTCAGGACTCAGCTATTGCCTTGTCCTCGGCCCCTTATTTTGAGAATGTCCCCCACCCAGGGTCTTTACCCTACAGTTGGGATCCTAATTCCCCCATATGAACACACGGCCTTCATCTCATGCAGCAACAAGGAGGAGAATATCACATGGGTGTCAAAGTTTTAACATGTTATGTCAAAGTGTGGAAATCTAGGCGTTTCTCAATCCAGGAATGATTCTGTCAGAGCAAATGGCTCAATTGAAAGAAGCCAGCAAATGGGTATCCCAAAGAAAGCAGCAGTCCCCATTTTGAATGGCCAGCGTCCCTCTACAAATGTAAAATGTGAAGTTACTTGGTCTGCAGTTGTTGAATTGTGGCAATGTGAATAGTTGTACACGGCAATTGGCGATTGTGTGTCTTGGAAAACACTCAGTACAGACCTTAAGCCATTCATGAGACTTCGAAATCTCCTGTTCAAACAGAATATTCATATGGCTGCTATCCTTCGTCACTATGGTGTTGTTTATTGTGTACTCCATACATATACGAATATACACAAATAGAGGAACAACTTGTAATGATTCAGTGCTCATGAGTGCAGTAACAAAAGGCAAATCGGCACACAATCAACAGCTAGCCTCCAAAGTCCATACATGAGTTCATAATGATGTTCTCCGATGGACCAGCTATAATCTGGTTTCTAAGAACTTTATAGTTTGCATGTTGGAAAAGTAATACTAATCTCGGTAGCTATTGTGCAAACGAACTTGCAATCAAAGTTGTTGCAACTGGCAAGCCATGCTTTTGATCAAAGCCCTGAGTATGGAGAACAACAGTTTGCATAGAAATAAAGGTAGCACAAATAGAAGTGAAGGTAGCCTGGTAGTACTTCTTCTTCTTCTTCTTTTTAAAGGTATGCTGATCCACTCTGCACTGTTATGGACTTCAAAAGTCTACAACTGCACAATACACGACAGGCTTGAAGTAGTCTTCAATAAAGTTATCCGTAAAGTCAGGAAAAGACGGCCCTGGAAACCCCTGTTTGGTCAGATAGGGGATGAAGCACCAAATGAGGGGTCCAACTCAGGCCCAAGAGGGCATGACTTTCTGGATAACTCTGATATCACAAAACTTTTAAAGATCTTAGAGTTATCCGTAAAGTAACCATCTGTTCACCCTGGGATCTTTGGGCCTCCTTTCATATCCCCTATCCCCTCTTTCAGTGGTATCTGCAAAGTACAGAGATTTTATTAAATCTCAGTATGAAATGCTGAAACTCAGCATTTAATGTACAAGGTTCAAGAGT
>Ga0209208_10008478_pt1 | contig 13697 bp, 14 predicted proteins | sample S1TSphfallax_3_FD_187694 | JGI IMG/M metagenome (GOLD analysis project Ga0209208, IMG submission 187694) | Host-associated microbial communities from peat moss isolated from Minnesota, USA - S1T2_Fd - Sphagnum fallax MG (SPAdes) (version 2) | ecosystem: Host-associated > Plants > Peat moss >...
TCTTCATTGCATTTATGGTGGAGGTAACAGCTGCACTTGTGACAGAATCACTTTGTGCATGTGATATTACCGAAGGGAACGTTTCTGTGAGATGTTTATGTCCTTTGTGCATGTGATATTACCGAAGGGAACGTTTCTGTGAGATGTTTATGTCCTATTTGAAACTAGGCCAAAGCCGGGGGGTGAATCATAAAGTTTATTATAACTTGTGAAATCCTAAGCTTCAGTGAAAAGCTTGTAGTAAATTAGTGTTTTTACTCATCTCTATTCTCTCATTCTTCCACTATCAATTTCCAACAATTTCAACAATGGTTTGGTTTTAGAGCACAGTTTTTGGAAGGTTGATTGTGAATTTGCTGGTAAGCTCCGCCAGGCCCGCAGGTGCACTCTGGGAGTACAATGGAACCCACTGCCCATGACTCTTAACATATTAGTAAAGGTCCGCACTTGCCCAGTCAGCAGGCTTTCAGGCCTTCTTAAGTGGCAGAAGCAGCCAAATCTGTCATTTCTTGCTTACTTATACTACCTAATATATTTTACAACTTACTATAGACCATTACATCTTGGAATGGGCAGAGGCCTGGCAGATTCTGTCAAGTGCACCCTCCCCTTGCAATATTCGTTCAAACTACCTGATGGCTAAGACGCCAAAATCTGCCAGCCCTGCCCATTCTGTAGTACTAGAAAAACACATTCTTGCTAGAAAAGTTATTTCCAAGGGATTTTGAATTTAGATGTTGCAGGAATGAACTATGTATGCTGTTAATTCATGCAGATGATCCATCCACTCACTGACACTCATCTTTCAATGCAGGTTGTTTTTGGAACAGAGTTATTTTGTTGATGGGTTTTCTAAGGAGTGGCTTTGGTAACACTCAAAAGTCTTTAGAGAGAGTCCCCTGTCTAGGTGTTTTGATGGCCATGTAACATTGGCCAGGATTTTATTTGGAGTTGGTGGCAGAGCTTGTGCTAATTGTGAATCACCTCCTGAACTTCTTGTATAGGAACTGGCAGTACCATTTGCACACAGACTCTGATCTGTGAAGCTGTGCATTCCCAGAGTAACCCAAAAATGGAGAACTTTCCAAACTTGATGGATATGCATATAATAGAGGATGCAGCAAGGTGCAGTGATACGTGCAGGTAGTGACTAGTATCAGCCCAAGGTCTCTGAAAGTCACAATGTGTAAATTGGACAACACATCCCTCAGCTCTGAGTTTGCTGCTCCAGTATACCAAAGGGAGTGTTGCATATGTTCTGGATCCATGTGTTCACCCTACAAACTCTGGTTTGGAAAATCTGATTTCTAGTAGGAGATTCCTCACACTCACTTGTGTTGCTGAGACAATGAACCCAATTTGCTCCAGAGTTTCTGAAGGTTGCTTGAAAGAAATGGTTGTAAAATAACCACAAACTTCCTATCAACTTCAAACAGTATGAGAGTGTTCATATTATAGTGCTTGAGCTTCATAGAAAAATCAGGTTTGACCCCAGCTCTAAGGACCACCCTCTGCTCAATGGAAATAATCCACAACAGATGCACAGCAGCTCAACTGCTTAAATATTGGCTCTATACTGTAAAATCATTGAGCAAATCTTTGCAGAATGCATGGAAAAGGGAATTTGTAGTACCTATGGCACACAGCAAACATATGTTGAGCCTTTATCCTCAAGCAGAAAATGAACTGTCTGAAGTCATAAAGGGCTTAAAACACCTGCACAGTGGTGAGAGGAATGGCTACCTTGCCCAGATCAGAAGATTAACCCGGAAAAGCCCAGAAGGGAGAGGCCAGTAATTGAGAATATGAGAGCACAGAAATCTCTTTGAGAACGAGGAATTCCAGGAAAAAAAATGTAGTCCACCTCCAATAACTGCAAGACCTAACTGGGACTGAGTAATATGCTAACCACCAACAGATGAGTAGATTATAAGTCGTAGTTAACACTCCAGCCACCATTAACCTCTGCATTTAAAGTCCAATTGTTCTCCCTTATCTGGAAGTACGGTTTCTGTTCACAAAGACGAAGTATGTATCTTAGTATAGTGAGCACAATAGAGTGATATTCATACCCATACTGCATTACATCATAGAACAGTGTATTGTAAACCACATTCACAGGTATCTATCAGATCCATCTTCTAGACAAGCTTTTAAAAGTTTCCTGAATCAAGCCACTCAAGTGACAACTTTTACATCCTACTCCACTTTAAGAAAATAAGTCTGCACATCAGTAATGTCCATCCTGTCAGAATAGTTCCTAACAACTTTCTCTGCATCTAATTGATTATGAGTGAGGCACGTACCTGTTTAACAACATTATAGCCAATCTTTAGTTTTAGGTCCTGATCTTCTGTGAAGTTGAAAACTTTGTAGCTGAGTTCCACTACTCCCCTTGGCCTTCCCTATTTCCACAGTGTAGCAGTATTTTCACATGAGCTATTGACTACCAATACTGCTGTACATAGAGACCACTGAGGAAGACAGTGTAGAGCACTGAGAAGTACTTCAAGTGAACTTTCATCCCCATCTCATCATCCCGCATTCACCTCAGAATTCTTCATGAGCCCCAACATTCTATTACCCACAAAACACTGGCAAGTAGGAAATTTTAAGCACATAACATGGTCCCTATCCATGGAAAACCTGATGGGAAGTCCAATCAGAGACATCTATGGAAAAGACATTTGAAACACACCTGCTTGGAACCTGGGTTGAAATTATATCCTCCCTTTATGTCCACACTGAGCAAGCCATTGTCTGTAACAGGTAGTGTCTTCTTCCCTTGGATATCATATGTGAGCTCTCTGAACTGTGAGTCAAACTTTGCCCCTACATCTAAGCTTGTCAGCAGCTGCATCATAGCCACCCAAACCAACAGCATTAGCAATCTTTGTATGTATACTAGAGTGAAGTAGATTCCATCCTTGGAACTAGCCATTTGTTAAATATTGCATCTTGAAATTAATGCACATGGACTTTGGACAAGGTTGGACTACAGCATTTGCAAGCCTTTCACAACACACAACCATTTCACTGTGATTATTAGCAGTATTCTTGAGGCCCTGAAATTGACTTATCACAATAGTGGGCTTCAAGAGATGACCATAGGCAAGTGGCAGTAAGTTAGAAATTCAGTCTCTTGGCACTCTGTAAACATCGGTGAAGCCCACAATGTTTGTTTTGCACACAAACACTGTGCTCACGTGCCAAAATGGATGGAAACTTATTCCAAATCAATGTTACATAGGGTTGGCTCTTCCCTCAGCGTGAGCATGCACATGCCCAAACCTCTCTAGCAGTCCATGCTCTATGTGCACATGATGGACAAAGATGAAACTAAAGCATGAGGCCTCACAACCACATACATGCCAAGTGGCTGTACCTCTGGATAAAATTTACGCTTGAGTTGAGCAACACCATGGGCTTTGCCTGTGTGTGTGTTCAGCTTGCCATGTACCTGCCATCACCACAGGTATGAGAGCTAGTAATGAGCTAGAAGTAGAGATGACTGCTACTTTGATCATGCATAATGTATCGTTTTAGGTCCAGCTAGTGGTTCCCCTTAGAAAGCCCACTTTGATGGATCTCCCCAACTTAATTGAATCTAAAATCTCACTAAGAATTTTGCAGTCTAAACCTTGTCCCACCAGAGCACATGCCCCCTGTTCTTTTCCCCGGCATTGACGTCTGATGAGGTTAAAATCGCCCCAAAGCAGATCCACATATACCCAAACTTCGAGATGAAAAAATTCTGCCTACAGAAATAACATTGTAACAACAAAGGCTCAAAAATTTGCACATGCAAACTCTTTCGCTTCATTTTCGCTCACGCTCCAAAACAAGAAATACGGTCCCACAGAGAAATTAGGCATGGACTCCATTAGTAACCCTGGAGGGAGAAAAGAAAAAGAAAAAGGCAAGGGAGCTGAACACATAGCCTGTTCACCACCACAGAAACTGACAAGAAGCACGACAGAAGAAAACTCACCCAGACCGCCAAAAGCAGAAAGGCGTACCGGAACAAAGCCAGACACATCACAATGTAGAAACGGTGGCCAAAAAGGCGAGAAATAAGCAGCGGACGAGGATATAGCCAGAGACGATACACATACCTGCAAGTAGAAGGAGTTGTCCAGGAGGAAATTTTCTTTGGCATGCAGGAGAAGGTGCTTCTCACTGGTTCCGTAACGAAGCGATGTCTCCATCGCCTTCCGTTGTCACGTTCCCGCTCCCCCACCTCCCCCTGTTCAGTCCCTCTTCGTGCTCGTGTGCTTCTGACGGCCACACACAAACATCACGCTAAAACGAAAAACTTAAAAAAACCTACACTTGAAGACACCGCGCAGCGCCACGATTAAAACAACGAAGGGCCAGGCATCCAGCAGCTTTTCTGTTCAGTACGGGGCGTCATCAGGACATGGCCAGAGACGTAGACAGTACGTGGCTTCGTTCGTTCCAAAATGTTTTATGTAGGGTCCCCTTTAGTGCTTCACATGTTCTCAACTCTTTCATTCTCACAAGGGCTCAAACATGTGAAGCCCCTCAAGGCAATGCCTAACCTACATCTATACACACTCTCTCACATTAGGGAGTGTGCAACATGTGTCCATGGAACTGGATTCAGTTGAACCCAGACCAAATATCCTTAAATTTGAAAAAATGTGCTAAAATTGGAACCAAAAAGTTTAGAAAATGAAAAAACCAGTTTCAAGATCGCATCCAGAGAACCTTAATAAAATGAAATAAAATGTCAGAACTGAGACCATAGGTTCTCAGAACTAAGGTTCTCAGAACTGCACAACACAGGTCTTTTACCCTGCATGGAAAACACTAAGCCAGTTTATGAATTATTCTTAAACCACAATTCACTCTCTTAAGAGCGCATCTCCACTCCTAGGAATAAAACAAGCCAGACATACCATACTTTGGATGAAGTACAGCTCTTTAATAATGTGACGAGTTTGGACTTTGGACCTGTATTGATACATAGTGGTAAATAAGATTAGAGGCCCAAGTAGCGGGTATAAGTAGAGATGTACTAATGAGAGTTTTACACGCAACAGGGGATTTCCAATTATCATCATCATTCTTCAGTCCTGTTGGAATGTGAATTGATAAATGGCAGAATCATCAAGTCTTTTTGAAGCCAAGTTTACGTCCTCGTGGATGGAATGGGATGGAAACTGGAATAATTTAGATCTCCCACCATCTCCACATGAATCCCCTGCCACCTAATCATCCAGCATCAAAATGTGGAAAGGATCCTTTTGAGAATCTTGTTGAGTATATCTTTCTTTCGCACTGAAGTTCTTGATCACATGAAATCAATGGGCAATTTTTGATGTCGATTTCTATGTCGATGATACAATCGATGTGTTAAGAGGAGAACAAGAGTTGAGGATTCGACAGAATCTGTTCTTCCCTTTTTTTTTGCGGGGGTCTCCTGGGTTGTGTTGTTTCAGTGTTATTGTGCTGCACAAGGGCAAGGCTAGTTGTAAGCAGGATCTTCGCTACAATCTTGCACTTGGGTGCCGCTAACAATGGGGACTGCAACTATGGAGAAGCTCAAAGAGGGTGCTGTTTCCGAGGATTTGCCTGCGGGTTTGCCCATGCTTCCTTCTCTTGCTACTAATGCTCAGGTATTCGATGAGGTTCCACATATCATATAGTTGTTTCTGTCGATGTTGTTTCTCTCAAATGAAACAAAGATTGGGTTTCGTTCTCGGGTTGCTGAAACGTACAACCGTGATGGGTACCATTCCCGATTCAGTGGAAATCATAAACTGAGTGGGGTCGATCCAACAGAGGACGGACAACTTTTTGTTTCTGTGATCGATGGACATGGGCAAAGAAAATAGTTGGATCAATCTCAACATCAATTGTTTAATCAGCAAAATTTACTGATGCATGTTTTATGACACATGGTTTCTTGCATCAGTCTACATGTTGGGTTGCTAGAAGTTTCTTTGACGGAGGTTTTGTGACACATATTCCTGTATACACTACATTTGTGTTTCTAAAGTCTTGACTGAGGTGAGTTTTGTGCTACATAGAGTGTTCTCTTTGTTCAAGTGGTCACCTTGCGCACATCAAATTTCTTATATGAAAAAGTTTCTGCCAGTCTCCTTGGGAGGGCTTGATTGCTGTTAAATTAATGGTCTTGGGCTTGGTCAAGACCAGTGATGCTGGGAATTTAAAATCACGGAGAGGTCAATTTAGAGGGTGTTTGTTACTGGGTGGTGGGAGCAGAGAACATTGGTGCAGGCTCTATTAGCAGATGGCCAAACTCACCTCTTTGACAATTGGCACCTTGGAGAAAATGAGGAGAGCAAGCTGATGTTCTTGAACCAGGTTTTTTGCTTCTTGAGCATGGGACTTGGGTCATTCAAAGCAAAGTGGCAGTTTTGAGATGGAACAATGGAAAAATCTGATGACCCCCAGGAAGCATGGAAAGTTTATCACATGGGGGCAAAATACAAATAGAAGATTAGGGTGAGAGACCTATGATTGGTGATTGTTGGCCAGTGTTACATAACCATCTGAGAAGATTCTGTTTGCATCCAGAACAGAGGATTGGTCTATTGATGTGGTCAATCAGTTGGTTTATTGTTTGATGATTGACCTGGTAAGGTGCTGTTCTTGACTGGATGAGTAGGTCGAGAAGTTGAATGCCAACTATCCCGGTGGCCTGATGGCCTACATTCATAATGCAAGAAGACTGTTAGCTGACTCAAAAGCAGGGAAAAACCCATTTGATGGTTACACCCCCTCTGTAAGTATATTTGGGTTGATTCCTGTTCTTTCTTCATCTCTGAAAGGGTTCATTATGTGCCTCACCTTTATTGACTGGACTAATGAAGCAACTTCTAAAGCAAACTGTTTCACTATGTCAATGCTGGGATTCCCTTTTGAGCAAGGCCCTCTATCTTCACCTGATATCACAAGAAATTATGTTGTGAACAATACTATCTACTCAATGGAAACAATATAACCATAGGAGGATTTCACAGGTTCCAACAGGAGAAAGGTTGACATTTGGAGATAAAGAGTTCATGAAGTTTGAGGAGGCAGGCGTCAGGAATGCATGCCGAGCTGCTTTTGTGCTAGTGGCAGGGGGCCTTGGAGAGCGCCTTGGTTACAGTGGCATCAAGGTGAATACCACTATTTCCTGCTGTTCATAACATCATCTAACGGACATCTTCACCTTGTAGAGACATATACTATGCTTATTGACAACTGCACTTCCACTGTGACTGGGTGAAAATGGCACTTAACCTTCATTAGTTGCTGTGTGTGGACAAGATTAATTATTGAAGGGTACCAAGTTGTGGGAGAGTTCACCTACTTTTTGCTCAACTAAAGCTGCATGGAAACTTACTGATTCATTAATTTATGTAGTGTCAGGTTATTGTGGTTACTAACAAGTGACTCCTCTGGCAGATTGCCTTGCCTTCTCAAATGACAACTGAAGTTTGTTTCCTGGAGCACTACATCCAGAACATTTTGGCCCTTCAAGAAGCAGGCGGTGTGTTAACTCCTGTCCTTTCAGCTCTTGTCTCTTAGATATGGGCTTACATTAGGTCAACTTGTCTGTAAGTGGTCTCTTGCTTGTAAACCCAGGGACACCAAGATGTCTATGCACATTCTGACAACACCAACTCAACTAAATATTTCAGGAAATGTATGCTCAAAGACACACATAGCACATTGTTCTCAGTTGATGTACAGAGCATGATGTGGAATGCAACCTGATGGAATACCATATGCATGTTAGGGAGCTCTGGTGAACAGATCCCTTTGGTGATTATGACCTCTGATGACACCCATTACAAAACACAAGAGCTTCTGGAAACCAACAAATACTTTGGAATGCTTCCAGACCAGATTCAACTTCTGAAGCAGGTTTGTTCACTAGGTTTCCCATGAGCAAAGCTCATATCCTTTGTGCTGAGGGATGGCATTTGGATGCATGAAATATCACTTTTCTCTGTACTATACAGCTCTCTGGGTGCTAGAGACTGAAGTCCTCAGCTGCAGAATGTGGAGAATTGGAAACATGTGTAAATTATCACTAATGTGAACTTTTTGGATGAAGTAGACACCAAAGTCTTGTGACAGGAGGAGTAAGCGGCTTTTTCCATGGAAATATGGCAAAGTTCATTAGTCTGGTCTGTTTCTATTTGTTGCTGTATGCTTGCAGGAGAAAGTGGCATGCCTCGTTGACAATGATGCAAAATTAGCTCTTGATCCTTCCAACCCTTTTCTTATCCAGGTATATTTGCAGTCTTCATTGTGTCATAATGGACTCCAGTACAGGGGGAAGAGTACTAAACAAGTGAGGTCTTAGGATTGGTCAGGATCTGTATCAAGGTCCTGTTCCCATTGTTAACATGAGAAGTTAAGGAAATGCATGGCATGAAACATTGAGAAGATCATCACAGGTTTTACTCCTGTGATTGTCCTTGCTGTGGTCCAGGTGGACTGTGCATATCTGCTACATCTTATAGACAGTTGAAATATCTGTGACATTCAGGTAATTAGGAGTGAACCTTGTTCAGAAGAATCTCATTAAAGATGCAAGACTAAGAGAGTCAACTGGAGCTTATATTACCTTTGTTGTTCAGACAAAGCCGCATGGTCATGGAGATGTGCACACATTACTTCATTCCAGTGGACTCCTTCCCAAGTGGTACTGCACTCTCACAATGCTGGAACTGCATGTAATTACTTGTAGTTGAACAGCCTTGGTAGCTTAACTTCAGATGAATTCATAGCTTAGATGTAAATGGTAGCTTTTCATAGATAAGCAAAGCCATGAGGAAGATGAGATGTTGATGTAGTGTGGGTTGCTATGTTTAGGCAGCAGGAAGGACGAATGTGGGTGCTTTTTTTTCAAGATACAAATGGCTTGCTTTTCAAGGTCTGCAGCTGTCTTATTGTTTTCCTTTCCTTTATCACTTCCAAGTATCAGGTTGGAATTACTTATCTTCCTCAGATGATGGATTCTGATGAATTTTGTGATGATAGGGAATCCCATCAGCCCTGGGAGTCAGCGTGCTGCGAGATTTAGATGTTAACTCTCTTGCTGTGCCTCGAAAGGCAAAGGAGGCTATTGGAGGAATTGCTAAACTCACTCATCTCAATGGTCAATATCACTTTTATCTGGCCCTTCTGAGACCAGTCCACACAATCTAGATTGATTGAGATTTTCCTGAAGCATTCTTGAGCGTTACTATTGTTGTTTATGCTGCAGATTCTGCTGTTCTTCATTGAGATGTATCATTATTGTCATTTGTTATTTTGTAGGTGAGGAAATAGATTATAAGTGCTAACCACAGGATTCCTCCTTGCACTGTTGGTTTCAGAAAGTGGAGATCTTCTCTAATGCTGGAAGTTTTGTGTGTCAGGATCTGAGATGGTGATAAATGTCGAGTACAATCAGCTGGACCCATTGCTGCGTGCAACTGGGCATGCTGATGGAGATGTCAATGATGAAACTGGATACTCCCCATACCCTGGCAATATTAATCAGGTGACATTTCTCTCCCTTCAAAAAGTTTTTGGGGTCTTGAAGATGCTAGACTTGGCAATATGTTTGGCTTGGAAATAAGTATCACTGCCATATTGACCTATCCTCATGTTGAGCAATTGAACTGAAAAATAGCACCTTGGGGGCTTTGATTCATTTCCAGAGATGACAGGTAGTGTTGAAGTGATGCTGCCCTAAATAATCTTGATCTAGAAATCCCTATGCTGTTCAGGGTAACCTGATCATAGATTCAAAAGTGAGGTTTCAGAATTGCAATCTGACTTGGATCTGGAAGTGATCTCTACGGAGAGCCTTCCAATTCTGTGGCAGTCATTTGTTGCACCCAACAATATGCAACTATTCTTTAGAGAATACTCCAAGAATATGTGATCCAAACAGTTGAAGATTATTGATTGATTCTCTTCACTGTCCTATTTGTTGTAGCTGGTACTGAAGCTAGGGCCTTACATGGAAGAGCTATCAAGAACTAAAGGGGCGATAACTGAGTTTGTAAATCCCAAGTGAGTTCTTTCACTATCCTTGATGCCTATCATTGCTTGGGACCCAACTGCACTCTATGTGCTCATTTGGGAGTCTGCATTTCCTAAGATGAAAGAAGCAGCAAAATGTGAGTGAATTTGCACATGGACATGCAGAGCAGGTGAAACTTATACAATGAGAATCTGTGATACAGGCATTTTTAGCATGAGGTGCTATGTCACATGCTTATTTACAACAATGTTGACAGGTACAAAGATGCAAGCAAGACATTGTTCAAGTCGTCAACCCGGCTGGAATGCATGATGCAGGACTATCCAAGAACTCTTGCACCTTCTGCAAAAGTTGGGTTTACAGTAAGTCCTATTCTAAAGCTGTGGCATGTCTGAGAAAGCACACTTTTTCCATCTACAGCTAGTGGTCACAAGACATGAAGAATACAGTATACACCTATATGGCAGGGTATCAGCTTTTGGGCATTATTACAAGCTAGAACATATTGTGTGACATAAGCACAAGGTTTTCCCTCTGTTCTCCTTTTCCTCAAGCCATACCCATGCAGAAGGATACACCTGACAATGCAATTCTTCCTACATCTGCCAGTGATGGATATCTGTTGATATGACAGACAAGAGGACATGAGGTTAAGGGATAGTCACAGATACCTGAGACTAGCAGGCATCAGAATGTTGAAATTTTCAGTTTCTGGAGGGTAGTGAAGAATCTGATACCCTCAGAATATCGATACATCTCAAAGCTCTGAATGCCGAAATCAGGTGAAAACACAGTGGCAGAACAGAGTAGGTTCAAGAGATGTGTGCCTTTCACTCTGTTCAACCTGTACTGGGTTAATAGTCATGATGTGGTGGGCATGAACACATGTCTGGCAGCAAGGATCTAAACATGGATGTGTGTGGTGTGTGGTGTGTGATGTGTGATGGTTGGATCCACAGGTGCTGGACACTTGGTTAGCTTATGCCCCTGTGAAGAATAATGCAGAGGATGCAATGAAGGCAAGCCTTTTTCTCCTTTCTCTTAAAGTTGTTCTTGGACAAGTCAAGTGGTTTATCTTGCAAAATTAGTTTATTTGGTAGCTTTAGCAGTTTAGGATACATGGATCTCAGTTTGATACTGTGCAGATACCAGAAGGAAACCCAAAGCACAGCCCCACATCCGGTGAAATTGCTATTTACAAGGCCAACTGCCTCATCCTTCAAAAGGTACTATCCTCTCCTTGTTACTTCCATTCCTCACTCTTTTACTCTTACCATGCAGCTTTTGGAGTACTTGGATACTGTTTTGGATCTCTCAAGGTTTATGGCCCAGTGATACTCCATTGTCCAATATTTAAGCATTTCCTGCAAAATCCCCAGGTGTTTAGAACTTGCTGTTGCACTTTCTGGACTGCTGCTTCTCTGATCTTGGAACCAGATGCTAACAAATATCACATTGATTCCTTTCTCTGCTTGTGAAAAGATCTAAGAATAATCTTGTGGATGGATTTCTGAAATTGTCCTCCCTGGTTCTCTGAGCTGTGACTATAATGCTAAGTTAATATTTCTTTCTCCATCTCATGGACTACATGAAAAAAGAAACCAAATGCAGGTGTGACTACTGTTTCATAGTACTTTGTGGAAGAAGTTCTCTGTTGATAGTACTGCAATACTGTAGTAATACAGTACAACTGAGTACATCTGGAAGGGCAGGCAGGTGCAGTGATCAGTGAGCCAAAGCATGCGGTGTACAATGGGCAGACTGTGGAGGTTTGGCCACGCATTGTGTGGAGCCCAAGCTGGGCCATTACATTTGCTGAGGTCTGTGAGAAGCTCAGCAGGCCAATGTGTATCTCACAACGTTCAACTCTTGTTCTGAATGGCAAGCATATCACACTTGAGGACATCTCATTGGATGGAACTATTCTAGTTCACTCCATACCGAAGGCTCAGGTGAGTTGGGTTAAACAGGGGTCCTGTGTTCTGAAACTTGCTATTCTCCACACTTTCCTGCAAGAGTTTGTCCCGTCCTCACAGCTCTCAACTGAAGGGAAAGCTCTGCTTACAACCTTTTGAGAAGTTGAGAACGGAGAGGGTGAAACATGGTGGATGCCTCATGAATCAAGAGGGTCCTCTTGGTGAGCAAGGCAAGGGTTCTTCATAAAAGCCACATATCTCTGCATCAGTTGGAATGCAGTACATAGAAGCCACAATCACATCAACTTACAAACTTTGCATGTGCCATGGGTGTGGCAGGTGAGACTTTCACAATTGCGTGTGGAGAATGCTGGATGGGAGCTGAAATCTGTGGATAACAAAGATGAGAACTATCCAGAAGTAACACGGATGCGAGGTTTTCGAATTGAAAAATTTGATCAGTGCAGTGCAGTCTTTGATAAGGGTGGTGCTTGCTGTATCAGCAACGTATCTTTATAGGTTGAAGTAGTTTTTCAGCAATATTATTGAGCGTCCTCATGATTCAGAGCCACATTTTCCATTCCTTGCTAACCTTTGGAATGAAGTGAGCAAGCTGCTCAGTTTGCAGTCCTAGATACAGGAAGGAGGTAGTGGCTTCCAAAGCACAAACACATTACTCTAGGTGTGTATATTCATAGATTGGCTATTGGTTTTGGAAAAGTTGCAAATTTACTCACCTATTCAATGAGAGCTTGTTGCTTATGGAACAACACAAATGCAAAGGAGGGCCAGGGCCCCCAAATAGAACCACAAATCCTGGAGGACATCCACAAACAATCACCACTCTACTTTGCAGCTGCTGCAGGCAAGGATAGCACCTAATAATGTAAGCATTCTCTGCCGAACAGTCAACTATCACCATTGCTTATCAGTGGTCACAGCAAATGATCACTGCTGTTCAATGCTGTGATGTGCTTTCAAATTTTTGTTCCATGCCAAACTCAGAAACCTGTTAAAAAGTCCCAGACACTGATGACCTGCTGTGCTTGATCCCACAATCCCATTCTGTCCAGGTATAGCTGTAGAAGGTATCCATTCCTGCAAGGAGGCAAATAACAAGCACCACTGGTGTACCAAAGAGATGCCAGATTTTCATGCAACAAGAAAAGCTGGCATCAAAGAGATCTCTGTGCAGATTTTTTTCTTGTTGCCTGTATTTTACACCTTCAGTGCTATTGTCTATTTGAATAGGATTCCATCAAACTTATCTTTCCTTCCGTTTAGAACATGGTCTGCATGATGGTAATACATCAGAGTGACCTGATAGTGTGGAAAATTAGATAACCTTCAACCCAATATTTCAAATGCATGCCTGCTTGCAAATCAAACCAGAACAAATCAACTCACTGGTTGCAGCAACACACATCCTTGAACCTTTTGTTACAACTCTCTCACAGACAAGTGCATAAGCAACTCTGAAATTCAGCAGGCAGTTTTCAGTAATAATCACAGTAACAGATTGTTGAAGTATCAAAAGCAAAAGTACTGCCATCAGGGAAGGGATAAAATCACTATATTCCAGATTACAATGATATTCATCTAGTGCTGTAGCACCATGTTTAAATGAACCACACTAAGGATGACACCAAAAGAACAGTACACCTGCCAGGATCAAACAGAACAAAAGCAGAAGAAACCCTGCTGCCGACCAGAAAGTGGGAGGAATATCATGGCAGCCTAATTCACTGGCAGTTGAG
>Ga0209208_10008479_pt1 | contig 13695 bp, 10 predicted proteins | sample S1TSphfallax_3_FD_187694 | JGI IMG/M metagenome (GOLD analysis project Ga0209208, IMG submission 187694) | Host-associated microbial communities from peat moss isolated from Minnesota, USA - S1T2_Fd - Sphagnum fallax MG (SPAdes) (version 2) | ecosystem: Host-associated > Plants > Peat moss >...
TTTAAGTTGAACATAAGAAGAGTTAGAAGTACCCCACTTTCGGTAATATTTCCCAACACCCACATCATCACCTTCATCAAAATTTCTACCCCATCTACATTTATAAGGTTGTTTTGATCTGTGAAGTGGTTTAACACAACACACAAGCTAAAAATCTACACCTTTGTTGTTTCCCTCCTCTATATTTACAACAAAGTTATCACCAACCTCCAAGCTTCTAGCAAGTTCATTTCCATCTACACCATATTAGGACTCCCCATCTTAAGCATCATATATATAATCTCTTACAAATATGTTATCAATAGGTTGCAAATGCTTTAAAATCCTATCTCCTATCCATTTCATGTTTGGACATTCAAGCCACTTGCCATCAATATAAAAGCACAAAAACATGCTAGTGGTTTAACCAACAGTTGTGTTAGCACATTTTTGTTGGTGGCAAAGATGCAATGAATCTTTTGTGTACCCTCCACCTTATCACATGCAAACATGGGAGAACTATGGTCCACATCATTTTCATCAACATACCAAAAGACTCTATGTAAAGATCTTTTTCTTCCTACATAAGATGATTCAAAACAATCACAAAGATTTGAGAATGAAATTGACCACGTTAGCTGCATTTTGCAGTTTAGTGCCATGAGCATTCAATTCTTTGCACTAGATGAAGCGTTTAATAATAGCCCCTACCCCATCATGGGGACCCTTGCCATGCTTGCTCTCAGAAAATGACCACATGATCTTACATTCACATGTCAAGTTACGGTATCTAGATAGAATGTACCATGGTTTTGATGACTTAAATTGACTTGCACAACCATCTGACCATACATAATGTTATGTGGGCTTAAATCCTTGGTTTGAAATGTGCTTTTAATGGAGTTGGAAATAATGTTGCATTCACTATCATGTTTTCGATCATCAAACACATGAAAATGATATTCATTCAACACCCTAGAATCCTCATCATATGGGTCATAATTGGGGTTAAGATAGTATGAAATATGAACCAATATAAAAATTTGGTAGGAATGCCAATACATTGACTACACTTCATTTTGAATTTGGAATGTATAGTTTTTCACAAAATCAATTATAAAAAATTTGCAATCATTTGAGAAAGACTTCACACAAGTTTTAAATTTCTTGTTTTGCCATTTAGTACAAAATTGTGCTTAACAAAATGTTGGAACTTGGGTTTGAGATACTCAATAAATTCATCTGAAGAGGTGTTTTTGTAGACTAGGGTCAATTATTTTAAGGTTTTCCCATTTTTGGACCTAGTCTTTTCTAAGGCATAATGCCTCCATTGTACTTGCTGATTGTCTAAACCACTTAGCTCATCTCCACAAAATTGCAACATTTGCATTCCACAACTAGTGCATTCTCCATGCAATCATTCCTTTTTGTACCACTCATCATATTTGCCTTTTGGACAAACAATTAACTCCAACAATCTCATGGTACTCTTATACAAGACATTACATGGTGCACATACCTCCATTTCATGATGTGCACAAACTTTCAATGACTTGAGATGGCCACGCATGTTATTCAATCCCAATCACAACTCATCTAGCTCCACATGATAGATGCAACAACATGTATTTTGATTTTGCATGGGCTTAACAAAGAATGGTTTCAAAAGTTGAAATGAACATTGCCCAATGCATATACCTTGATTGGCTACTTTGAATCTAAGGAAAAAATTAATCTATAATTCAAAAAAAAAAATGTGGTCAATTTGTTGATTTGTGTGCAACAAAGAAGACATTGAAAATCAATGGACAAATGGAACATATATGCATAGTTGAAAATTAACAAATTTATTACTATGGAAATTTTGGAATTGGGAAAGGGGTCACAATGGAAAAGTTGTTGACTCTCTGCTTGGTTTTATATAGATTTCAAGGCCATACTTACATGATTTGAGATAACCTAAATAGATTAGAGAGACACCTTAATGACAAGGTTGAATATATTAGATCCAACACATCAACAAATTGAAGAAAAATAAAAAATAGAACATAATAAAACATATATGCAAAATTGACAATTAACAGATTTAGTTAATCATTAAAATTCTACCTACAAGAGAAAGTTTTATGCCATTTGAGACCCTCAACCTTTCCCCATGACTAGTCCTTTTCCTTAAGCAACACCCATACTACTATTTATTAGGTTCAGTTTGGCTCATGAGGTTGATTATAGAACTAGAAATTAATAGATCTAGTAATATGGAAATTATGGAATTAAAAAAAGGTCACAATGGAAAAGTTGTTAGTTTTGTGGTTAATTGTAAATACACTTCAAGGCCATATTTATGATAAATGAGACAACCTAAGTAGAATAAAGGGATGCCTTAATGATAAGGTTAAGTAAATTTTAGATTCAACACATCAACAATTTGAAGAAAAATAGGAAAACAAAACATAACATAAATATGCAGAGTTGAAAATAATAGATCTAATATTATGTTCAAATTCTAGGGTTGGAAAGGGGACAAAATGGAAAAGTTGTTGAATTTGTGTCTAGTTTTTTATGGATTTTAGGGCCATACTTATGATTTGAAACAACCTAAAAAAATAAAGGGATGCTTTGATGATAAGGTGAAACAAATTTCAGAAATTCAACACAAAAATTGAATTTGTTGTCACTGTTGCAAGAATCACACCATAGGAATAGTCACACATATAACATTAAGTGACCTTCAATGTGTATGCTAGCAATTAGCTACCACTAAAACACATGGACTATTGAGGGAATTTGTGTGGAACCAAGTGGAATATATTGTTACTCCAATGTGCAAAGATGGGTTATTAACATAATACATTACATTGGCCATATGGATTGATTGGCTAATCCGATGTGGTAGGATGGACTATTTAGAATATAACTTGAGCAAGATGGACTACATGGCTATTCCAATGTGCAAATATGGACTACTCATAATACATAAAGTAACAAGATGGACTCATTAACTACTATAATAAGTGAGGATGGACTACTTAGATTACATTATGGGCTAGATGGACTGATTAATGGATTTTATGAACTATTAAGCAATCTTCAACTAATGGGGTATGGACATTTAATATTACAAGGACTAAAATGTACTCTATTTGGAAAGTGTGGATTCCAAGCAAAAAGTTTATGGATAACAAACATCAAAATAGTCACACAATGGAAACAAGAAATCAATTATGATTGAGTTATTTTGATACTTGTGTTTCCATTAGGAAATGCATTCATTTTTCATCATAGACCATAGCTTCCAATCTTTTGCGTGTCACCTTTGATTTGTTTAGGTTGATGCGAGTTTTTGCAACCCATCAATTGATTATAGCCTCTTTCACCAACCCAAGTAGCCCGTCTATCCTTTTTTTCCTCATAGACAATGCCACAATGAAAAACCATTAGCATCCATAAGCATCCTCCATGAGATAGCTCGCATAACATTTTTGTGATGGACACCAAGTGTTCTTGCAACACCCCTAATTAAAGATGTAGTATGAACACTAATTGTAGTAGTCAAAATTGCATGCTTAGTTACAAGTTGAACATCACATTGCACACGTTTGTTATCATCTAATGTTTTTTGCCATCCCAACAATCACTTCTTGCTTAGCAATGGAAAACTTAGCAAGAAGGATATGGTTAGGTAAATCCATAGAAATACTGATATAAGATAGTGTTTTTCCTATAACAAGTTTCCAAGTTTTAGGTTTAGGGTATATCTACAATTTTGGTATGATATAATAAAAAATGTCTTTTGTTACGCATCATTATTTTCGTTCATCCATCATTTGCTCATTAGCTACAAGTGCTTCTTCGACCACTTATTGTTGTTGTTGAACAACTTTGGATAAAGCCCAATATTAATGCTTATGTGCATTTTGACTTGCAAGGTTAGTGGCAATGGTTTGTAGATGCTTTGCTTCGGTAGCTTGTATGCTTGTGTCCTTTTTTCAGCGTTCCTTTGAGAACCCATCCTTCAAACCCTAAACCACCAAATGTTTGCCAACATGCATATACAAGCAAACATCTACGAAAAAACATGTTTGAAGAACAAAACATCACATGATTTTAAGGAGTAAAACAAATGATGCTTAAGTCTAGAGAAAACATAAGTTCATGTCCAATGCTAGAAGGATTCGAAGAAAATTGGTCACTTCATGTTTGTTTAAATCAATACATTACAACTTCCCAAGCTTGCCAATGCCTATTGCACTTCTACATGATGATTATCACAATAAATCCACCAACCACCTATCAAAATATATGTTTCTTTCTCTTTATTACAAATCATAAAGAATGTAATGATCATGTTGATCATCACATGTATTCAATCCAAAGGGAGCTAGGAAGGCCCAAGTTTTTTCAAGCTCATTATTTTATTTATTTATTTATCTCCTCTTTCTTTTTCTTCTTTCTTCTATGTGTTATATTTGTTGTGACTTAGGAAAAATGCATCACATGCATTTAGTTCAAAAGGAGCTTTGGAAGGCTTGAATTTCTCAAAACTTTCATTTTTTCCCTCTCCCTTCTTTATCTTTATTCTTTTTTTTCTCTTTCCTTCTTTTGTCTTTCCTTTTGTTTCCTTTTTTCTTTTTCACCATTGCCATTTAATTCAAAAGCTTTCAAGGTCCTACAAGCTCTTGACGTTCTAACTTTATGACTTGCCATATCCAAATAGTTAAGTCCTAACTTTATTAGTCACCATAACCACTTAAACCCACTTCTTTGAATCACCACAACCACTTAAACCCAACTCTCCATTTCACCATATCCACCTTAACCCATCTCTTTGAATCACCATATCCACTTGAACCCACATCTTTAAGTCAACATAGCCACCTAAACCCAACTCTTTGAGTTGCCGAAGCCACTTGAACCCACCTCTTTGAATTGCCATAGCCATAAGAACCCACCACACACCCCTCCCCCCTACAATTAATCTTGTTCAAAAGTTGATCCTGACCTTTTTAAGATGTGCCCAACAACCCTCATTCTTGCCATTTTTTGTTGTTGAACATTTTAAAATTGTTGTTTAGATGTGAATCCTAAATTAAGCCTTCTAAGACCTAAAGGCGGGGCTTGATAGCTTGCTTTAAAATTGTTGTGGAATTGTTCACCTCCCTTTTGTTTGAAAATTGCCAACTATTGGTTTGATATGACCACATGTGAGATGGAATAATCCATTAATTGTTCCTTGCCTTGGGTTTTCGTTATTAGCAATTGAGGTAATGATATTAGGTTAATCGATGTGAGCATTCCTTGGGTTTTACTAGAAACACTTAGGTCTTTTAATTTAAGACTAGGATCCTCCAAATTCACCACTAGCTTGAATCTTGTTCATTATTGCTTGACATTGGGATGGTAAGGCTACAAGAAATTTAAATGTAATATAGAGGTGTGGGTGAAGAAGGGCCTTCAATTGTAGGAAGAGCTAAGATAAAAATTGTGTGAAAAGTCATTATAACATTCAACATATTTTTGATTTCTACAACTTCATCCTTAATGTCATTTACCAGATCTACTGCATTGGAAAAGGGTATGCATTTTCATGATCCTCATCTTTTGTTGCAATGAACACCTCAATTGGATTAAACTTTTCAACCGTGGCAACAAGATTCAATGGCCACATTTCCCATACCTTAAACCTTGATTTTATGTAATTTTGGGACATTGCAAAGCCTTGTCCACCCATTTTGCCAATGTGACATTGTTTAGTTCAAAATAGTTGTTTTTTGCCATAGTAAAATTTCATTCCTTTCTAAAGGCATTTTTTAATGGTTTGAAATAGGTCACATCTAATGGTTGGAATGCATATGAAGTATGGGAAGGTAAGGTCACCATGGTCAACCCAAATGAGATTGTAGGTTCAATTGCTTTTATTGTTACAAACAACCCATGCTCATTTAAAACCAAGATCTAATGATTTTCTTGAAAAATTCCCTTTGACCTAAAAAATTATTTATTTAGTTGGGCAATGGTTGAAGAGGTTATATGTAATCATCCAAGTTTTTTTCTACATGGCTACACATGTTTGGATGAAAACATGGTAAAGTATATAAAAAAAAATAGCATAAAAAAAGGAGTCCAAAAATGGTATAGTTTTTGACATGAAGTAGATTTAAAATAATTGAAATAACATAATAACATCATGGTGCTTTTCTTTGAGTTTATAATGAGGTTCATGATTACAAAATTTGAGAAACTTTGGCACAAAAAAAATGGATAACAAGAATGTTTGAAAATAATTTGTCAAATTGAGTTTAAACATAATTTTCCATTATAAGTTTCATGTATTTGACTACAATATTTAAACACTAAAAACTTACAAGTACATTTAAAAGGTACATCATGTTGAAAATGTGGAATATTCAATAATTTGTTTACTTTCACCTACTTGTACAAGTTTGGACAACCTTAAAAGTATGGGAAAAAATATATTTATTTTTAAAAATCTATTTGAATGCATATTAAATATGTGATTAATCAGCATCATTGTGATAAAACTAAAGATTATCCTCATGTTCATCATTGAATTTTTAAAATATATGTTTTCAATACATTAAAACATGTTTATGGCTATTTGTTTTTTTTGTGACAAGGAACAGTGATTATTTACTTTACCTTACTAGCACCCGTTCCCGATCCACATAACTTTAAATAATCTTTTCACATCCTAAAACCTTTGAAAATGTAAATAATAGGCAAGGCTACATTTGTTGCATTAACAACACAATTGATAATAAACCATTCTTGAAACTTGGGGGTGGCACTATAAACATCATAGGAGTTTCACCTAATCAAACCGAAGCACTAAATTGTCACCCCACTTGCATTCCACTTTCATTCAAATTCTAGATGTAGTCTAGTGGGCACTTATCTTGTGTATAAATTTTTTCCAAGTTGAGGTAAAAGGTATGGCATGTTTGGCCAACAATTAATTCTTTTGTCCTAGAAACTTCTCTCTATTCCGCAAAATGTATGTTAATTTTTGGATGATGTCTTTTGATGTCTAAAAACTACCTCCTAGAACATTATTTCATAATGGTATGGGTTTGGTTTGTGTAACTTTAACTACCTTTAGTTTGAATTGTTGAAGGGTGATGGAGAAGCCTGCCTTTTGGATGTTTTAAATCTAAGTGACTATTGTTCCATCCTTTGCTTTTGTTAACATGATTTAATTACAAACCTAGTTTCCTTGATTTGATTTTACTAGTTATGTGATCTTAAAGTGAAGTTAAAAGAACATTTCAATACATGTTGACCTTTTTCAAAGATGTGTGTCCCCTTTCCACTTCATCCATTGCATCTTCTAACTATTGATAAATTATCCATTTGTCACATTTAGATCCATGTCCTACATGTAGCCTATCAGTCTTGGATAAAAAAAAATTTAATTATTTAAATATAAACAAGATGCCTATAATTCATTATGAGAATATATTTAAAACATACTTAATGTCAAGGACATGAAAAAACACAAGAACAAAGGCTAAAAGAAAGGTTTAAGTCTAATTTTCAAAAAAAGAACAAGACAAGATAGCGTGATTAAAAAATAAAAACACAAGAATTAAAAACCATAACACGAGATGTGCAAGACAAATGTGGAAATGGATCTTTATTATGTTAACATATGCAAACATGAAAATGAAAAAAATTTGACAAGGAAATTTTTATGTGTGCATCAAATAAGGAAGCTGCTTGAAAACCTTCTTAATTAAGAGTCAACTATGATTTAATTGAAACTTAACTAAAAATTAACTTGAACTTAACTTAAAATCAACTTACAATTGACTAAGACTTAACTAAAAGTTAATTAAAAATTAACTAGGAGCTAATTAGGAGTTAATTAGGATTTAACTAAGAGTTAATTGGGATTGAAACAAAAAATTAACTAGGACTTAACTAAGACATAATTGAGATTTAACTAAAAGTTAACTAGGATTTAACTAAGAGTTATGGATGAACATCATGGATGAGTTCTATCCATTGGAAGATGGTGTTTAATGTTCGCATCTGTCACATCACCTCCCCTTTTAGTTATGAATTCCATAAGGAACAGACTTGCATTGTTTGGATATCGTCAATGAAACTCATGCACTTTCTCCATGGCATTCAATAGGTTTTTGATTGGTTTCCAAGTGCATTCTTTCACATCATACCCATGCCAATGAACAAAATATTGGAATTGACTATTAAAGATCCTTGAATTTAAAATGTCTTCCACTTCATATTCATGTTCACCATCGACTTCAATAGGTGGAGGGGAATCATGGATTCTTCTTGAAATGGTAGGCACATGGTAAAGTTGCAACAATGAAACATGAAACACATGATACATTTTCATAGAACCACGAAACTTGAGTTGGAAAGCCATGACATTGATTTGTTTCACAGTGAGGAATGGACCTAGCCTTGGATGGTCCAACTTTTTTGATGGCCTTGTTGTTTTGATATGTTGTTGTTGAAGCCAAACTTTGTCCTCGACCTTGAAGTTGGGTTGTTCCTTTCGATGCTTATCAACAATCTCCTTGTATTGCCTTTACACCTTTTCAAGGTTATACACAAGTTGAGTTCAAACATTCGCTAACCACATGGTTCAATCCCTAGTTGTTAGATTCATGATTTTGTGCACACCTTGAATGTCAAACTTGGGGTGCAAACCATGATTTGCAAAGAAAGGTGTTTGCTAGGTTAATGAATTCACTGTGTTGTTATAGGCAAACTCTACCATGGCCAAAAGTTTTGATCAATTATTTTGATGATAATTCATTGTGCACTATAAATACTAGTCCAAGATTTGATTGACTTGTTTTATTTGCCCATCTTTTTGGAGGTGGAAAGTTGATGACAATTTCACCTTCACACCTAAAAGTTTGAAGAATTATTTCCAAAACTTGGATGTAATTTGAGGTTCACAATAAAAAATTATATATTTAGGAATACCATGATACTAAAAAACACGATCAAAGAATAACTTGGTTGTTCCTTCGCTAGTTATTGTTTTGGTACACGAAATGAAATGAACCATCTTCGTCAAAAAGTCCACCACCACCAAGATGGAATCATAGGAATTAGAAGGTGGAAGTTTGTGATGAAGTCCATAGAAATTGAAAACCACGGGGATGAAGGGATCGGTAATGGTTAATAGAGACCAAGGAGGCAATGATGAAGATTTTTTGCTCAAGCACAAACATTGCAAGATCTAGTAAACTCCTTCATATACTTCTAAAACTATGGCCACCAATAATTTCAAAACATTAACTCCATGCTTTTGTTGAATCCAAAATGGCTTGTAACCAAAGCATCATGTTTAGTTTGGAGAACTTGAAGTCACATAGGGCCATTAGGAATATACAAAAGACCATCACGATAAAATAGACCATCTTGAGTCGAACTTAGCATGATCACTAGAAAAATCATGGACTTGATGATGACTCCTTAATTGGCCTTAGATGCTAATAACAAAAGGGTCCTTTTTCAAATCTTTATTAATTTCACAAAAAAAGGTTGTGTCATTAGGAATTATTGATAATGCTTGAAGTCGAAGATGTTTAAATTTGAAAATGACATCACATTGTTATTCATAGACAACATCTCCTTCCTTAGGTGCGAGGTACAAGTGATAAGACAATGCATCAAATTTCCTTTATTGGCGCCCAAGGTGATATGTGATGACAAAATGGAATCTAGACAAGGACAATGCCCATTGAACTTGACATTGATTCAAAACACAATTTGTCATGAAATATTACAAGTTCTTATGGTATGAATACACAATGATTTCATGTTGAGCTCCTTCAAGCAAATGATGTCACTTTTCAAAGACATCCACGATGGTTAGAAGTTCTTTATCATGAATCTTGTAATTGGTCTCTGTAGGAAAAAACTTACGAGAATGAAAATTGATAGGATGAAAAAAATTGTCTTTTCTAAGTTGTGAGAGCACGACACCTATTGCAAAGTCAAAAGTGTTCGTCCCTAAGACAAAAGGTTTGGAGGGGTCTGCATGAATCAAGGGTGGGGTAGTTATGAAAGAATTTTTAGAGATTGAAAGACATTATTAGCTTCAATTCCCCCAAAAAAAGGTTGATCTTTCTTAGTCAATTGAGTAAAAGGGGCCACTATTGAAAAATAGTGGGCAATGTAACATCAATAAAAGTTGGCAAATCCATTAAAACATTGGACATTTCGAACAGAAGCTAGAGTAGCCCAATCAACAATGGTTTGAACCTTGTAAGGATCCATGCGAATGCCATTTCCAGAGATGATGTAACCCAAGAATTCCACTTTAGATTAATGGAATTCGCACTTATCCAATTTGGTTTAAAGTGCAACCTCCCAAAACTTTTCCAAAACCAGATGTACATGTCATCATGGTCTTCCATGTTCTTTGAGAAAATGAGGATGTCATTGATGTAACAAACCATGAAATTGTCCAAATACTCATGAAAAACATTGTTCATTAAATGATAGGAAACAACAAGTGCATTAGTAAGGCCAAATGGCATCACAACATATTCAAAATGGCTATAATGGGTTTTGAACATCGTCTTCCATTCATCGCCTTTTCAAATTGCACACCAAGTTGTATGCTCCACGTAAATCAATTTGGATTACACCTTGGCATGACTAAACTAATTCAACAACCTTAAAATTAGGGGCAAATGGTACCAATTCTTAATGGTGAATTGATTAAACCCATAGTAATCAACACACATTCAGAGGGAATCATCTTTCTTCTTGACAAACCAAATTGGGGCATTAGCTAAAGACTTGGAATGTTGAATGAACCCCTTTTCAAGGGGTATAATCACAATAAAGGTACACAAAATGAACATTTCACCCCAAAATCGCTTTCAAATGACTACTTTGAATGACCACTATATTTACTAGATTATTTATTTATTTAAAATATATAGTTTTGTAGATGTTCACATACTTTTTGATTAAAATATTTTGTGATTGTTTGTGATTTAGATGATTTTAAGATGTCCTTAGTTGTTCTAAATTTTTTTTCAAGACTCATGTCCCCTTGAACTTTTGGGTGAAAAAAATAAAAAAAAATGTGTTTTTTTGGGCAAATTGCTTCATTTTTATGTCTATAATAGAGTAATGGATGCTACATCTATTGGCATAAAGATCAATCATTTTGGATAAGAACTCTTTCCTTAAGGAACAAAAGAAGATTTTTTAAAAATGGATAATTTAGCTACAAAGGATAGGACATATTTTTTTCATTATTTAAATCATTTGTTTGTTTCAAGAGGCTTCCACCTTAGTATAATAGGTGCCTATGACAAATCCGGATAGTTTGGGGTCATTTTACATGGTGCAAGAACATGTTATGAATTGGAGGGGTTTTTTGAACGAATTGGGACTAGTCCTAAAATCCTAGCCATTCCTGAGGTGTAACCTATTTGGGGGGGAAATTAAAAAGTGTTAGAATCTCTTGACCATTCGATTTGTTCAATCTCCACTGTCACTTCTAAAACTCATCCATCTACTTGCTAGATTAACTAACCCCATCCATTTTTTCTTATGTCATCTCTCTCAAAAGTGAAGGGTTTTTAATTTGTTCTGGTCAACATGTATGTTGTTGCCATCACTTAGGTTTTCTACACAAGACATTGTAGTGACTATTGTGACAAAGCTTCAACATTGCAATAGTTTTGTTGAAATTAATTGGTCCATTTTATACAAACTTAAGGAGTAGCGTTCGAGTTTCTTATTTCTAAGTCTAGTATGAAATGGGGTTTCTGCCTTTTCACCATATTCATGTCAATTTCTTGTCTGCATCATTTACATTTGTCACGCAACTCGGGGAGTCGTTTGTAGAAACTTGGCATACACCTTTCTTCACCACTTTTTGTTACTTGTGAAATTGACGTTTCACTTCACCAGGCACATGGCAAACATGCATTTGAGAAAGACTATAGGGAAGTCGACTAGATGTCGACTTGTTATACAGGTTGCACGAAGGCTTAAACCAAATGCCAGCAAACGAAAGAATAGAGAATTACAAAAAGCCCAAGAAATCAGGTTGAGGGAACAATCCGCCATTGTTGCTAAGGGCACTACATCCAAGAGTGAGCGAACGATTACTAAATATGCTTGATAGGTTGCATTAACCTTTCATGAGCTCACATCCCATCAAGGGATTGATTACCAAAAGAAGGTTTTGGAAAAATGCCTCAAGTAACCTTTTCTACAACTTGCAATGCTTAATTACATAGTGAAGGAGAAGAAGTTATTGCAACATGAGGAAATTTGTGAGAATATTGAAGCAACATGGAAAGAGTTGAAATATGGGAATGGGAAAGACCATTACTATGCTCGCCACATTGTTGCAACAACAGTTGTTTCTGCACGCAGTAGTTCAAGCAAACAAGTAGCCATGAATTGTGTAGGGCTGAATTTTAGATCTGTCTTAGCCCAGGAACACAGGCGGCTCTTGAGTAATCAGTTGGAGGGAACAAAATGGGTTAAGTCTGATAGAAAGCAGTGGAGTGATGCCATAATTGAGAATGTCAAGCAAATTGTGTTGAAGTGGTGGACAGAAGAGACTAGGGTGAGCCCCAATGCTAAGGATGTGGTTCGCCACTTAATCACCGCAAATAATTGGGAAAGGCATGCTACTCATTTCTTGCAAGAAAGTCAGGTAGTTTTGTCTGCAACCCAAGTTTTGTTTTGCACATTCTTTTTCTTTGTTTCAATTCTATTACAAACTCTGTTCTTCATGCTCTGCACACTTTCTTCCAACCCAGACCTTTTTCTTCTGGTTCTTTAAAATAGAAAACCAAACTTTCAACTATTCTTATGGATTATTGAGTGTTTGAAAGGATATTTGGCTTAAATTTGTGAACAGTCCAATGTTTCAGTTTAAAGGAAATGAAACGAGTCTAAAATTGATGTTAGGACTAGTATGTTCATCTTTACATTGTCCTCGCACATGGTTTGAAGTGTATGTAATACCTAGTTCAAATTTTATTGTGTAGGTCTTCATGCTCTGGATATTTCATGTTTTGTATAGGATTATCAAGGATTCTAACATTCATCAGCCTGACTCAAAAATGTCGAAGAACTCCTTGTAGGAGTGATGACTTTGGACAATGAGTGATTTAATGTAGAAGGACTCCCTACAAAGTCATGCCACTAGACCAGGAATGTTTTAATGTTTTCAGGAGTCATGACATTGGATTAGGAATGTTAATATTGATGGACACCTAACTAAAAAATGTTGAAGGACTCCTTGCAAGAATGATGATATTGGACTAGGAATGATTTAATGTAAAAAGACTTCAATTATTTGCTTAGACACAAGAGAGGGTAGAAAGAGTATTTTTTGTTACATGGTTTTCTATCCATTTCAAAAGTCTGTGAAAATGTAATCTATTATGATGATGTCAAGGTCTGTTAGGAGTTGTTGATTGAAGGAGACCAAAGTGGAGCTTGCTTTGGAGCTCATATCTCAAAAGATATAAGAAAAATTGCAGATCATTCATCTGTAAAGACATTTTATTTTCTTTGTCTTTATTTTCAAACTAAGTAATTGAGGTTTCAACAAATGTTTCAGACAACAGTTCTTGGGCTTGTGCCATTAAATCTCAGTTCCAAAACAACTAAGTATAGAAGAATCCAAAATAGCAACTGGATCCTAATCTAGAGGATGTGCTACTT
>Ga0209208_10008480_pt1 | contig 13694 bp, 13 predicted proteins | sample S1TSphfallax_3_FD_187694 | JGI IMG/M metagenome (GOLD analysis project Ga0209208, IMG submission 187694) | Host-associated microbial communities from peat moss isolated from Minnesota, USA - S1T2_Fd - Sphagnum fallax MG (SPAdes) (version 2) | ecosystem: Host-associated > Plants > Peat moss >...
TTCATCTACAAAATTTCCGTAGCTCTCGGCCTGAAGGTTCCTGGTCTTGTTCACGTTACTGAATCGGATGAAAAGAACCCACCCAAGATTACTAGTTCATTCATCCACCAACACTTCCGTGTCTTTTTTTTAAATTCCTGAGACCAAGAAGGATGAAAGTCATTCCGATTATGTTAATTAGTTCATTCATCCACAGAATTTCGATGTCTTTTGTTCTGAAGGTTGGAGTCGGTCAGTGTCGATAGCTCAAATATACTGCAGGATAGGATTGATGAAAATCATCCAATCTTTGAGAATAATAGCACATTCATCCATCAAAATTTCCATGCAATTCTAGTCTGAAAGTTTAGTTCCCAAAGTTCTTCCCAAGTTCGCAACAGTGTTCTTTAGAGAGTTCCCAAAGGGAGTGCAGATCTGGAACAAGGAGAAAAGGAGGAGACCATAATGGCAATGGCAACCTGCAATTTGATGTTTCAACTTCTGTTTTCTGCACTACAATTGCAATGCGATGACCACCACCAGCAAGAGAGAAACTCATCATCCTTGATAATCATTGTGGAAACTTGATGAGGTATTTGTTTAAGTACAAACTAAGTAAGACCTTCATCATACAAATTTTTAGAAGCTCTATCAAAAATGTCGTACATATATATCGATGATGCAAAGGATAATAATAATAATAATAATAGTAGCAGCATGAATTGTTGCACGATCCTGGTTTACTCCAAAAATCTAATAACTACAAAATACAATAGAACAATCAACAGGCCAAGGAGAAAAGGAAATATGAGAAAGAGAATTCATTTGCTGAGCCTTCACACTCCGGGTGGTACTTTTTTTATTTCTTGTTCTTCATTGCTGATGTAAGGGCTACATCTTCAACACTCATGTCTTGCAAATTGAGGAGCAAAGAGTCAGCACTGAGAAACACGCGATTTTGAGAAGTGGAGATTGTGTTGGCAATTTCACGGCTGGCCTCAATCTTCCGCAGAGTTATGAAGGCAGGATTGTTTGAGATAGCATCACCAATAAGTTGTGCACTCTTAGCCTCTCCCTGCAATATATCAGTGTTCAGAAAACACAATATTAAATGCTGATCATTCACAACAAGCAATAGGACAGCATTCTAACCTGTGGCTCTCAAATGATTCTCACAAAGCAAGACACAAGCAGCTAAGGCAGTTGAAAGATGAGAAGGACCTGTGCACGAATGATAGCACTCCGCTTGTCCTGTTCTGCCTTCTCTACCACAAACTTAGCCCGCTCAGCTTCCTGGGCAGCAACTTGCTTTGCTTCAATAGCTGCAGTAAACTCGCGCCCAAATGTGAGATTGGTGATGGACACATCGTCCAATGCAATGTTAAAGCCAACAGCCCGTTCATTAAGAATTCTCCGAATCTCCCTGCTGACCACCTGTCACACAACAAAAGTTGTTACATCCGAGAGCTACTTTCTCAGTTGTGATGTATCATTTCTGGAAATCAGCCCAAAACAGGCTTTGTGCTACTTGAGAATGGGTTAATTCTTGCATACTATACACGGACTAATTACATACAATGAAGCTTCTAAATGAATGCTACTGAGAGCTTTTAAGGTTAGACATTTTCCAACAATAACCTTCGTGAGAACTGAGAATATTTTCCAACAACCATGCTCAAAACAATAGTCCATCCTGCCACAAGAAAATACAAGAACCTATATCTTCAAAATGCGGAGAAACCTCCACAACAACAATCTGAAGGTAACATGACAATGAGTTCATTCAGTCATAACCTTATGAGAGTTGCTCACAAAGTGTCAGACCGTCATCTTCATCATGAATAGCAGTGATGAGCTGCCATGCCTACCCACTGACTTCATCAGCACCTGATGGTGGGTGAAGATAAGAATATGATGATCCACTTCAGCAAACCATTATATATAAAATATATGTCCTGAATTTCTGTTGCATTTCCAAAAGTAAAGGCAAGAGTCTCTCATTCATGATGTTGGATGATGATCAAGAAACATAGCTACACACTATCTACAAGAAGAATACAAGAGCCTACATACCTCACGCTGGGTGATAAGCTGGCTAGCGTTATACTGTGCAACGACAGCTTTCAATGTTTCCTGCACAATTGATGGCAAAACACGCTCTGCATAGTCCTGACCTAGGGTGCGATAGATTGTTGGCAGCTTGTCTGCCATGGGCCGTGTAAGCACTCGCAATGTGATTTTAACCTGTTCGTCAAGAAGGTTACAAAATCAAACTTTGTTCAATAGCCCAGTTTAGCACCACAGAGCCAAGAAAACAGCAATATTCTTTTCTTGCTGCTAAATTCAGGTTGCCACGTGAGCCCATTGAGCAGGTTCATCTGCAGATGATAATGCTTGCATGCTCCTAATCTGTATACAAAGAGCAGAAGATTGTACCATCTGGAGATCCCGACTACCAGAGGTGCTCTCCACAATGTTTGGTCTGGCGCGCACATCATAAATCACAGGTCTATCAAACCAAGGGATCATAAAATGTGTCCCCTCTGGATACACCTGCAAGCATTTGTTCTTCCCCAATGAGTCAACAGAAGGTGGTTTCAACAAAATCCTAACCCCACCACCACAGACTCTTCCCTGCATTCTTCCAAACTTCTTAGTGCATCCTACTGCCTCCAGAGCTTTACCCACTTTGGCACAATCGGAGAACAAGAGACAGGGGAAGTGCAAAACAAGGAAACAGGAGTAATAGTATGATGCATTCCACAAACAAGAGATAAAAGAACCTCGCCTGTCCTTGTCCACTTTCTAAGAAAACTCAAATTATGAAAAACCCTAGAACATCGATATATAAACCCTTCCCAATGTAAAACCCTAGAACATCGACATATAAACCCTTCCCAATGCAAAACCCTAGAAAACCCACGTCTAAACCCTTCTCAACCCGAAGGGCTAAGAAAATAAAAAGAAAAGCAACAAACCTTGTCCTTGACGCCGACCAAACGATTGAAGACAATGGCGCGATGACCTCCCTCCACGTTATACAAGCTATTGAACGCCGCGTACAATCCAACCCCACCTATCAACGCCAACCTCGCCAACGTCCCTGCCGGCCCTGAAGCTTGGGGCAACCTAACATTCCGCATATCATTCAGGTTCATTTTCACACACTCGCTCCGTCAGTCCGTGAGTGAGTGAGTGAGTCGTCAAACCTTTCTGTTTCAAGCTTCAGATTCTACACACGCGATCTGATCGATAGCATGCAACACAGATCGCACCACGCAATCGCAAAGACAGACACGAGAAAGAGAGAGAGTGTGTGTGTTTTGGGGGTTGGCCTTGAGAGCGAGCCTCGTTCTGGGACTTTTTTAGGGTTAGGGTTTAGTCCAACATTGTGGGGGGTGGAGGGACGGTTTTGAGATCTGGATTTTGGTTTTGAGATCTGGAGTTTTGTTTTGAGATCTGGGTTTTTGGGGATCCAGATTTCGGCCGGACTGCAGAGGAGGGTGAAGATGGCAGTTGGTAGTTTGCGAGAGTCTCGGCGTCGCGCACGCCCATTTTGATGCTGTCGCAATACGATTTTCCGTGTGCTTCGATCTGCTTCTTTGCCGCTGCAAAAAAAGACAAAAAAAATTTATACATCTACTACAATCTTCATTTATTTTTTTATTTTTTGGAGTTGCTGCGAATTTTTTTCCACCTGCAGCAGCTTTTCCTTCATCAAAATATTTGGCATGGTTGTGCAACCAAGCTAATATCCAAGAGCTGATAATATCTCGTCTCTCGGTTGCAACTCCTGACATATGCATCGCAGACATACCGACTTGTGCGAGCGAGAAAGCAGCGGGGAATGAATGTAGGCTTTTGAACTTCACTTCCTTTCTTTTCTTTTTTCTCTTTCTCAACAAAATCGTCTTGCAGTTTCTGCTTGTTTCGTTAATATTCAGTTTTCCTCTCGTTGTTGTGTAGCACTAGAGAATTGTGGATCGTAGTTCGGCTGCTGGAAATTGAGATTCTCATCGTTTCCCTCTGTTGCCTACCGTTGTTACGGTTTTTCAGTTTCCTTGTCGTCGTGGACTAGATCAGTTGTTGAGCCAGAGTTGTGCAGGATCCTCTGCATCCTGTTGTTATGGTTTCGCAGTTTCCTCATTGCTATCGACTACATTTGTTGTTCCCGAGTTATGGATCTCCTGTTGCATCCTGTTTGTTACGGTAATTTCTCAGTTTCCTCGTTGCTGTGGACTAGATCTGTTGTCCCAGAGCTGTAGATCCTCTGTTGCATCCTGTTGTTGTTACGGTTTCTCAGTTTCCTCGTTGTCGTGTACGAGATATGTTGCTACGAAGTTGTGGATCCTCTGTTGCATCCTCCTGTTGTTACGGTTTCTCAGATTACTAGTTGTCGTGGACTAGATCTGTTGCTCCAGAGTTGTGGATCCTCTGTTGCATCCTCCTGTTGTTACGGTCTCTCAGTTTCCTCGTTGTCGTGGACTATAGTAATTATTGCTCCAGAGTTGTGGATCGTACTTGCTGGAAGGCGGGGATTTGGACTCTCGTTTGCTCTTGCATCCGGTTGTCATGCGTACGTGCTTGGATTCAATGATGCATCCAGCAGATGCAGACACTTGCTGCTTATATCTAACCATGAGCACACATGCATTTTGCAAAGTAGCTCGGGACTGACGTGAGCCTTATCTTTAGGTTTCAATTGTTAAGGGAGTTCGTGAAATTTCTTGTTTATCGGGTTTGCGTTCGTAGTACCTTTTTGTGCTTCTTCTTTGGGAGAAGAGAAGCATAATCATCTGTAAATCAAAAGGAAAGGACGACAGACAATGGCGAATGAAGAAGCAATCCGGGTGTGGTCATCGCTGGAAGAGCGATTAGCAGGCAAGCTGTTGCAACTCAATCGCCTTCTGCACCAATTTGAAGACGCCCCTGTTGGATGGCATTCCCAACACCACGATGAGGAGGAGGATGAGGTAGGTCTCTTTTTTCCAATCTTAAGATCGGTCTGAATTCAGGGGCGTGTTCTTCTGCTTTGAATGGCATTTCTTGGACTTTACTTTCACCAATTGATGGAGCAGCTCGTTCTATTTTGGAAATTCTTTTGCGTGTGCTGCAGGATTATGTAAGTGAGGAGGCGGGCTGTATTGAGAGTGAGATTCAAGAAATATTGAAGGAGACAGCTTCACAGATCAAAGAGTTTAAGGAGGCCACAAAGGTATCTGCTACAAAGGGAGGTCGTCATGATGATGAGAAGCTTGCAGCTTCAGAGGTCGATGTTTGTTTCCTTCATCTCCTTCTCTGTTGAGCTCCTCCAGATGTCCTTTGAAGTTAATGCTCAATTTATCCTCCTTCAATTTACCTTGAAAATGCATCAAGCTCCAGCAACTGCTTACAATGGATCATTCAAAACCTTCCAGATGCATGACAGTTCTCATAGACAGTAGTAGTAAACTGAATTGTCAGTCAATCAACAACCCATCTGGAGTCTTGTCTTGTGTGGGTTCTTGTAATACAAGAAGTTCATATAATGACCCAAATGCTACAAGGTGTCCATCTGCAGCAGACAGCAGCACTATGAGACATGGAGATTTGCAAGATCACTGTATTTTGCAAACAATCTATCCTTGCATTGGAGAGTAGTTGGCTGAGTCTTTTCACTTCTTCTTTTATGACATATAGCAGCATTTGTCAACCTTTTGCAGGTGGGATTTTGCAGGTGGGAAGTTATAGAGAGTTAAAGAATGCACAAAACAAGATTGTTGCATTGCAAAAGGAGCTTACTACTCTTCATCAGGTTTTTCTTTTCTTACATTCCCACCAAAGTGGTAATCTGCTGTTGAAAATGTGTATCAGACGTTGAGGGTTGTGCATTGACAATCGTTTACATGTACAGCTCCAAAAGGTTGAAGGTTGAAGGATCCTTCTGGCTTGTGCAACCTGCTTGAATTTTAAACACATTTGTTTATGTGTTGAGAATTTGTGCCACAAATTCCAAAGCATAAATTTTTGTGCTGATTTTGGAGACTTGGACATTGGAATTGCAGAGGGTGAAAGAGAATGAAGAAGCAAAAGTCCTGGACAACAAGTTATCAAGAAAGCAGTTGGAAAGGTTGTATTTTTGAGCATTCTGCCTGTATAGCCTGGTGCTTGCAGATTAGTGTTGTGGATGCCTTTGCAAATTCACTAGGTGCACACTGTAGGTTACCCTCATCTGCTCATGGCTTGCATAATCCTTTAACTTGGATGTGATTCCTCAGGAATTTGGAGGAAGAGAAGTTAGAATTGGTGGAAAAACAGGTGGGGCTTGAGAGCATTGGTGCTAGAGGCACTTCAAAGGTGCTCTCTTTTGCTCTTGTATCTGGAACCATTGTGTATATGCATTGAAGATGGCATGAAAATTGCAGTTGGATGGTGGAGCACATGTTTTCATTGCATCCTTTTGGCTCTTGTTTAGCCAACAAAGAAATTACCTATATGTTTATTCTTCACTAACTTGATGGTCTGACACATGGGCTTAGTTTGTGAATGGCTGCAAAACTTGGGGTGTGGTGGCAAACATCTGCAGTACATGTCAACTGATGCAGGGCTGTTTGCCTGGGTTGATCCCACTTGGGCAGGAGTTGGAAGAGCTGAGAAAGATGTGTCGAAAAGAGGTCTGCAATCCCTTGAACTGTTTCCGAGATCACAAGTTTTGAGTCAGCTGTTGAACTACATTTGTACAGGACACCATGCTGATGTTTTTCTCTAGCATCACCATCACGATTCTGTATTGCTGAACTGCTTGAAACTTGAAACACTGTTGTTGTTCACAAAGCCACATTGTGGGTGTTGCAATGCAGACTGAGGAAGAAAAGCTGCAATTGAAGCAAGAAGTCAGCAAGGTCCTTGATAGAGTTCAAAAAGAGGTGTTGGCAGCAACCCAAAAGCATTTTGACAGAGAAATGGAATTGCAAGATCTTTGCAGGAAAGAAAGGGCATCTCATATGAAGACCATTGAGGTATTTCTTGTGAGCCTTTTATCTCAAGCATGAGGTTTAGCCTACAAGTGAATGCACTGTTCTTAACAGCAGTGACTGCTTGGCAACTTCTGAAAAGCTGCAGCAGCAAACTTGCAAGAATGAAAGAGGTGATATATGTCTCCTACAACTCACATGTTTTGGATCTCTAAGGGGCCATAATTCTGGTGGAAGCAGGAAATGATGGTTCTTCACAATGCAGAGACCAAAAGATTGAAGGTACCCTTTCTGGTCTGTGAAGAATTGCATTACATCCATTATAAACTTTCCATCTCTAAAATAGGTAGGAGTGCAATGAGATCTAATGACACTGTATTGTAATGGCAGATGCTACATCTGCTTCCTTGCTTTATTTTGCACCTAATCTGTCTTAGAATTGGACCAAAGAGGATTGGAACAAGTCTTAGGTGTTTCAAAGATTGTGCAGCAGGAATCCATGATCTAATGTGCAGAGATTGAGAATGAACAGTACGAAGCACTTGGTTGGGTGGGATTGTTGACATTGTTTAGAGTTGGGGCTGGTTTTGCAGATGGAACACATGGCTGCAATTGATGACTGTTGTCATAACCACACCTCACGGGAAGCAGAGTGGCAGGACAAGGTGCAGTGTTTTTCACTTCAACGTGGTAAATGAACTTGTGACTTGTCTTGATTCACCCTACTTGAGATTCAAAATGCTCTTTCTGACTGGCCACACATAGATTATTACCATGACAAAGCTGTCAAAGATGGCAAGCTTTTTGCACTGAAACTTCACTGAAGCTGGTGCAGAAAACTTGAAAAAATCAGTAGAGCACAAAGTACATGACTGAATATTTCACCTTGCAATGCTCTGCAGGAAATTGAACTTCAGAAGAAAATTTCAATTGCTGTAGAGGAAAAGAAACATGCCTACCATGAATTGTTCAATCTTCAAGAAAACCTTCAAGAAGTTGAGGCTTCACTGAAAGTGACTCAAATGGAACTTGCCCATGTGAGTTTGTGCTCAGACATGTTGCAGACACCACATACAACAGTTGAGATGCTTCATTTATAATAAGGGAGTAAAATCTCTCAGCCAGGAAAAAGAGCAGTGAGCCTCACCTTACAAGAGTGAGGAGTGGGTATGATCTATATGTATAAAAATGTGGATACTTTTTCTTATATGGGTGGAGATAGCACAATTATTGCTAGTTGTGCTTTGACATATTTCTGGGTAAAAGTGTCCCATTCTGCAACATTTTGCTGTTGATAGTGGATAGACCGTTTTGGGTGCTATTTCTGACTACAGGAGAGAAAGGCTAGGTCTAAAGTGGAGGAAGAACTGAAACTTGCAAAAGCAGATAAATCAATTGTGGTATCCTGCTCCACTTTATTGCACTGGACTGGTTTTACCATGTTGCTTAAGAGATCAAGCTTTTGCAGTTTCGAGGCATTTATTGTTCAAGGAGTGTCTAGTTGCAACTAGTCAGCAGTGGATGGTAGAGTGTTTCAAGACTGGATAAAACACTCCATAACCCAATGCATGAAGTTGCTGCAGGAGGAGTATCTGCAGAATGAATGCAGAGAGAAGCACAGTGCCTTGATCTCTTTAGCTGCCATCAAGCAGGAAGCTGTGTAAGAAATTTCTTTCCCTGAGACACACTTGTTTTGATAGTTGTGGTGACAAACTGCACAATTTGCACCCACTTGATGACTTTGCACCACCAAGCCAAGGGCAGACATGATTTTCCAGAAGTTGTATGTTGACAACTTTCATGTCATCAATGCACATGCCTGCTTTCCAGCAATCTCATCATTCAGAGAGAGCTTACTTGTGTGGTGGTCATGCTGCAGGGATACAAAATTGGCACATGTGTCAGCTCTTGCCGCTGTGGTAATTGGCCAGCTGTAGATTTAAATTGGGCTATGTGTTTCAGTGCATACTTTTGCTCTTTCTCCATGTCTCCCTGCCTCTGCATCATGCCTGGTTGCCTGGATGTTTTCATTGATGGGTTTCTCTTGGGAATGCATTAGGACTGGCTTGCAGAACTTCTGAGAGTGTTTCTGTCTTACACAAAGTTGCTTATAATGCAAACATTTTGAGATTTTCTGATGCTCTGTCACACCAGTTTCGTGCACTGTCAAAAGGATGTTTCTTCATACAGGAGTACAAGGCATGCAGTCTTCAGATGGATTTGGCAAATGTGACCAACACCTGTATGCAAAACGAACAAGAAGTCAAGATGTACAAACATAAGGTACGTGCACATCATGCCTGTGTGCTTCTTCCAAACTGTTGTCAGAAATGGCATTTCCCTTTCTCATTTAAGGATTTGCTGAGTCATTACACCAGTGTTCTATCATGTGGATCCAAGTTCCTGCATGCTGGAGACAAGGTAGTGGAGGAATTGCCCAACGTGAATTCAGGCTTGTTGATTTTGGTCCTTGATTTGCATTGTTGTCATCTTACGTGTCAATGTAGATGGAAGAAATGCAAGGCAACCTTCTGTCAAGTTGTAAGGACCTCCAGGTTGCAAAGATCAATATTTTACAACTGCAACAGGAGGTGAGAGTACAAATCATTCTCTCTTTTTTTGGGTGGCCCCTCTACACCATGAGATATGAGGAGAATTTCAGGCAGTATCTCTGAGATAGAATCTCAGTGTCAAATTTGCTTGGGCTAGTGTCAATGTGTTTGAAACATGAGCAGTTTTTACTAGAAGTGTTCACATGAAGTCTTTTCCTATGCAAAACACCAGTGCACATAGTGCCTGCTTCCATCTGTTTTGGGGATGCAGGTATGCTCCCTGAAATGTGAACTTGAAGAAAAGGAAAAGGAGAGAATCAGCTTGAAGAGGAAGTGGGATATGCAGTGCAAGCAGCTCAGTCGGAGAATAAGACAACTTCAAATTGAGGCAACTCACAAGGTGGAAAGAATGGTTTTCATTGCATCATCAGTGAAATCTTTGAATTTCTGCAGAGGACTGGGGGCATATGGATCTTCACATGGTGTCCTTAAGGAACTCCGAACCTTTATTCAAAATATCCTTGTGAAAGATTGAATTGACTCTGCCCATTGCTTACCACTCCTTGGAACTGTGAATTGTCATGAAATTTTCCTTTGTCTTAGTGAAGCAGATGAGTTGGCTGACTGTGTCAAAGTTTTGTAATTCAGTGTGAGGAGGCTGTACAGAAGGTGAAAGACAAAATGGAAGACAGGCTACAGAAACAGATTCAAACTCATGAAGAGACTGTTCAAAACATGCGAGAAGCATTTGAAATACAGGTTAAGCTAATTTTTTCAATTTGACTACTTTCACCAAAGCATACGTAGCTGTGTCTATATCAGTGCCCAATATTGGACATACAACTGGGGCATGTATGAAACCATTTGCCTTGCAGGTATTGAAAGTGGAGCACTCATCAATGCAGATCTTCAGTGAAGTATATAGAGTGTTCACCTTTTTATTTGGTCATAGAATGATCAATGCAGTACAAGGGTTGGAATTCTTGTTGGGTTTGAATTGTTGGGAAGTTAGCTCACAGCATTCCAGTCTGCAATGTGTCTTGTCCTGAAGTTTTACAATACTTGTTTGTAGAGCTGATTGTGTGCTGTTTACAGGTCTTGGAGAAGAAGGCTAAAGATCAGTTGCAGTCTCAGACATTTGAGGATTTCCATAAGTCACAACGTAAATCATCTGTTCAGACCACCTGTTCAGATCTGCCCTTTGAACTGTTTTGTCCAGTTTCCAGTTAAACCAACAATACACACTTCCATGGTTTGTTCAAAGCACCAGTCAGTCATTTTAAGGGCAGGCACAAGGGTGCAGAGATCAAAGTGTTTTGCTTGTCTGCTGGCCCACTTATCATTCTAGGAGAGTAACTGAACATGTTTTGATCTCAAATCCTAAATTTTGGTTACTTTGTGTGGACCCTCCATACAACAATACTTTGGCTTTCTATCCTAGCTGAAATTTAGTACTATGTGCAGGTGAGAGTACATCCAAAGAGAATCATCAACCCCCCAAAGCCAAAAGACGTTGAATGCAATGTATTAGCAGTGACAACAAGTTTGCTTCTCCCCTTGTACTTGTGACTGATATTCTCTAGCCGATGGTTGTATTCAAAAGTTGAGATGCTCAAGAGCCTAATGCCTAACGAGTTAATACCAGGTGATCCTTCATGTGCATAGGGAAATTCAGTTCAGCCAAACAGCCTCATATGCTGCATGTGCAATGCTGGAATGAGCCTCATGGAAAGCAGCTGAGTCCCAGCAGGGACTTCACCAGTTGCAGATGTAATGTAAGTGAGAGTAATAGTTACCTACCTCAATGGAGCTTTGCTTGTATGTCTCAGTTACTTCAGAAGTCCTTCCAGTCATATAGAGTTGATGAAGACATAATTAAGAATGCAAACCTTCAAGTTCCCTAGCATTAAATAACTGATGACACTAACATTTATCCTGGCTGGAAAGTGATTGTCCAGCAATTGAATATTTATATGGTCTGGCTTGGTCTATCCATTGATAGGTGGACAGATGCATCTGAGAAGCAAGTGGACAAATACTCCCAGGTGCTCCTGGTATGAGAGAAGTTGAGGTATACACTTACACCATTCCCTCTCTGGATGCCAATTTCCTCTGACAAAAAGTTCCAAAGGCTGATACGGTTTGTTCTGTTGTCGTCAGGTGCAGATGGCCTACTGATCCTATTGCACAGACTACCAGAAAATCTGGCCAAAAACAGCTCTTCTACAATTTGGAGGATAGTTTGGAATGTTCTTAACTGCTAAGAGTCATGTTCCTGCCAGTTGAAGTTTTTCTCACAGGAAGATCTCAGCTATGAATAGCTGCCATTTCACAACACCAACAGCAACAGGAAATCCTTTCATCTCAAGAAAAGTTATCAGCTGCGAATGGAGATAAAACCACATGAAGACTAAAGATCTGCTATGGAACCAAGAACCACATGAAGACTAAAGACCTGCTATGGAGCCAAGAACCACATGAACACTAGGGATCTGCCACAAGAATTATACCACCCACCAACACATTTCTTTTGTTTTCAGCTTGGTTGAGGTATGATTCCCCCCTCCTGTGCTGCACAAGGTTAACTATTGCAAGTTTGGCAGATGAAAATCCAAGCATGGAAGAGAGCTTTGAGAAGATGCATGCCACTGGTTTATTTGCATGATGAATGGTGACTTCTCCTACAACAAATTTCTATTTGAAACCACATTCATTACACCACTCACACACAACTAGGCACGTGAGAGCAATCTTTTTCTCTTTGCAACTTGAAAAGCCTTCAGATGTCGTACTATCAAGAAAAGCCAGTGCTTTTCAACTGAGCTTGAAATTCATGGAAGAGGTTTGGGATAGAGAAGCCTATGTGTGGTGCTTATACACCAACACATCGGAAGCTTGTCATCATCACCCATGAATGCAAATCCAAAGTGGTATTAACTAAATGATCATCATAAAGGCATGAAAATGCAAATTGGTATTGACTGAATGATTAGCAGCACAACACATGGAAATGAAAATTGGTGTTAACTAGGATGATCAGCACAAATGCATGAAATGTTAACTTGCAATGAGGTTTTGTACCAGTGTTGGGCTGATACCTGGTTTGGAGGGTGACAACTACTGGTTCCAGTTTCCGCTAGTATTATTCAGTCTGGAACTGGATCTGATTTTTGGACCTGGTTGTAGAACCAGAACTTTTTTTGAAAAACTGGACCAGGAACTGGATTCCCAGTTCCATTTACGTGTGGGACTGGAACCAGAACAGGACCTGGAACCGGAATTGGAATTTATTTTCTTGAAAAATCAGAAATGGAACCATAATCTTTCTAATTTATTTTTAGAACAGGATTCTTGGTAAGAGTCAAGAATTGCCCAACACCTGTTTATTCATGATCTTTGACATTATTGATTTGCACCACTTGTTGCTTGTGTGTTCTAGAATCTCGTAACAGAAAAGACAAGACTCAACATGGAGACTCCTGAGACATTCCTTGGGGATAAAAGCCTTCTCAAAAAGGAAATGAGTTTGGAATGGTGGATGGTGGGCTGGTGGGTGCCAGTTCACTGTGGCCCTTGACAAGATAAATATCCAAACAACTGGGTGAGTTTTTCTGCTGCCCATTTCATGCTAGAATTCAGTGCAGGGTTTTTCAGTGCATAATGGCTGGCACGGGTACAAAGTGACCAATTATCCAAAGTTTCATTAATGTAATGCCATCAACAAGAGCGAGGAGTGTTAGTGGGTTTCTTTTGAAAACTCTAGTATTCTTAGCAATTCATTAAGTACTTTTCTCGCGGCATTGCTTGGCTTGACTTCTGAGGGAAAATGTTCACTTTGTGAAAGAAAATGAGAACTTTCTATTTTCTTAACACACATGCTTTTATTGTGTTCTTTTGTACAGCTTTCCTTTTTATTGCAGCCAGGTGCGTTCTATGGTAGAATTTGACCCCATGCAAGTGGGCTCAGTATACATGGATGTGATGTCTTACACACGGGAAGGTGCCCCTTGACTTTTGTGCAAAGGGGGCACCACCACCTTAGGTGCCTAAGCACCTCTGCACATGACCAACCTTGTGCTTTACACAATGTAAGGCACATAGGGCGGCAGCTTCCAGAAGGGGGAGGGCACATGTTTGACTGTGCCTTGCACAGTCCCCTTCTTAAAAGAAAGGACCCACCACAGGTCCTTACCCTACACATTCAGCTCCA
>Ga0209208_10008481_pt1 | contig 13694 bp, 7 predicted proteins | sample S1TSphfallax_3_FD_187694 | JGI IMG/M metagenome (GOLD analysis project Ga0209208, IMG submission 187694) | Host-associated microbial communities from peat moss isolated from Minnesota, USA - S1T2_Fd - Sphagnum fallax MG (SPAdes) (version 2) | ecosystem: Host-associated > Plants > Peat moss >...
CATAATATATATTCTAGTTTATGTACAAGTATCAAAAGACCTTACAAGGTTGGTATGTCTTGAGGCAATGCCAACCTTTGTACCAATTTTACAACAATTTGTATATCATATATATACTTGCCTTATGTTTCATAAAAATTAGTTTTCAACCCAACACCATGACTAGGTTGGTTTGAAAGTTTTTTAAAACCCCGATATCATGACCTAGTCAATATCAATAGTTTGAAAGGATTCAATACAAGGATCATATGTTCAAAATTTGATATTTGACCAACATTGGTTATGATCATAATCATTTTTTTCACATTAGCTTGGATTTTCTTGGAACTAATGCAATGTTTACCTTCATTTTTTATGTTGTTGTGGAGTATTATCTTTTTCCAATCTCATAAACAAGAAAGAAAATTTGACATTGATGGAGTTTTTTCTTCAATTTTTAATCTCACATTGCACCCACCACTAACATTGGCATTTTTTGATGAAATAGTCGAATTATTAAAAGAAAAAAACTCCTCATTCTGACTGTTCTAGAATTTCAATAGTCAAGAATAAATATATAAGGTGTGCCTTAATTTTATAATATATAGTGATAATCTAATGTTAAATATAATCATTACATTGGAGCAATAGGTTGGGAATCCAATTTTCAAAAAAATTAGCAATAGTATTTCAAAAGTTTCATTTTTAAAAACTTTTTAGTTCCAAAATTAATCAATGTTGAATTGTAATGTAGGTACTATAAATGAGTGCAAGTAGTAATAGGAGCCACACACAATGTGTGGATTGTGCTACAAAACTATTCCCTTACAACTTTGAAAAACCACAATGGGAACACTTGAATTCAAGATTTAAAAAAATGTTTTCGGAAACATGTTTTTATACTAGCAAAGTTGCAATCACAACTTTATGCAAATTAAGGATTTTTCAAGATTCCTTTTGTATGTTCAAAACACTAAAAATAAAGATGTGGAAGTGTCTTTTAAAAAAAAATCAAAGGTCATTTTTCCATATTGAATGTGCACCAAATGTTTTTAAATTTTTTGTCAACTTTATTATACTTCACAAGAAGGGGCTAGATGTGTTGAACCATCCAAAACTCTTTTTACATGCACCTTTTTGAATTTTGATTTTGAAAATTCCTTTTTAGTAATTAAAATAACAACTTCACAACTAAATGTGATCATAAGTAAAAACAAATTCATATACTTGATTATATCATAGGCTTTGATGTAGAAAAATTAGAAAACTACTATATTATGGGTCACATTTGGTTTCAAAATTAATATTCAATTTGAAAAAAATGGTTTAGATAAATAAATAAATGATGTAATATGTTGATGTTGCAAAAACATCACATGTCAAATGCAATTATGAAAAAGGACTCCAACATGGGTACACACAATTCCTTTTATTGTGCTTATAACCATATGTCATTACATCTAAAATTTTGTAACATTAGTTGATTACTAATGACCCTAAAATCAACATATATTTCAATGGGGAACTTTAACAATTGTAACTTCCTATTTTGCCTTTCCTTGAAACCTCAAGGAAGTTATAAGCAAAGAGCCTTTGTCTATGGCAATCACTACATGAAAATATGATAACATTTACATATTCTTTGCTTCAAGGAAGGTTTAACTCTAATTTTTAGTTTAAATTGAATTGAAATTTTCAGTGAAAAAATTGTTCAACATTCAATATCTTCTACACTATAGCTCAAAACATTATGAAACCAACTCAGTGCACCCTTACTACTAATCAAGGGCTTTCCAACCATACCAAGATTGTGAAAAGAGGCACCATGTTTCAGAAGATCTGAACATGACAAACAAAACAAACAAACTACCTTCCTTTGTAGATAGATACAACCCGCTCCAAAATGTCAAAAATCTGAAAATGAAACAATAAACTATTGTAAAATGTATGTATCCCAAATGCAGCCTGCATGACTGACATATTCAAGCAACTACCCTAGATTCCTGATGGGCATTACATAAGATATGATGTAATGCCCATCACCAGACAAAGTGTCACAACATTCTGAAACCCAAAACATCCATAGAAAGACTCAGAATTATTTTCCCCACCCTATCAGAATCCTCTGAAGAGTTGAAGGAATTTTCTTCAGACATTTCACACATTTGCAATGGCTACTACCCTAACACTAACCTATCAATCTCCACTTACATGATTATTTGCCATTACTAAAGTGAGTGTGTCTGTATGCTGTCATACAGGCCATCACTCGTAAGTCTGAGAGAAATCGACTAAATGAAATAACAACAATGACTTTGAAAACCACAGGGTCAAAACCATCACCACACAAGACTGCATGTCAGATACTGGCCCTTCTATGGTGCAGGTGGGGTTTTAGTTCACTCAATGAGGTGATATCTACTGGAGTTTGATTTTCCTCTGGAGAGTAACAAATACAAACAGATGGGAACATACATATCAGAACATACATACCTCTGAGATTGCACAGAAAATTCCAGACAACCCAAAATTACTTTTGACATAAAAGACCATAGTACACAGACGGAGGTCAGTTACCGTGAATTTTCTTTTCTTTCTGTTGCCACACATAACTTATGCACTCATCTTGTTCTTCCAGGACATCTCTTCAACCTGTGAATGAAAACATTTGATGATTCCAAGGCCATAGACACAACAACATTGTCCAGATTAGAACCTTGTGAAGTGAAATACAAGCCAGTCCAGATTTAGTTGTTACTGGTGTGACAATCCCACTCTACATTTTGTGATAATCCACAACTAAAAAAATTATCTACTGCTACTTGAAACCAAATACAAAGGTAGATATCGAGAATCCCCCATGTATTTTCCAATTTAGCAACAGGAAAGCTTTCTGACTAATCTTTACCAAACCATCCATGATATGCATACAGGATTCATCAACCTATCTACATATGCACACACAGATTTCAGAAATGAGTACAGAACCTGGGTGAAAGAGGACAGTGAAGGGTGAATCAACCATTCACCCCCTTAGACCTGTCTTGCTAGGTCACTACATGGTGAAACAAATAAGTCAGATGATGCCATGCCAGATCTCCTGAAAACACATCCTGTACAGGGGGCACATGAGAGATTGATGCTTGACTTCAAATCCCAAACCAATAATGCTTTAGTGCCCATGACTTCAAACTAGAGCTGATGAAAGTTTTCATGTTGTCATATCATTGTTCATCCACCTCATTGCACACTCCTAGCATCTTGCTATTGTGGTACTTCTCCTGTGTCCTTTTTGGAAAGCTCTTCATCAAGCTCATCAAACTCCCAGCCTTCTTTCTCTTCTGGGGGGCTGGTACTTGTCACATCTCCTTTTGCTAGAACTGCCTCACCAGTGTCCTCATGTGTTGCTGCAAGGTTTGCAATTCTACCTTCTGTTGGAAGTTCATATTTTTTCAATTGCTGATTTGATGTAGTTGATGGGGGAGCCAGTGCATCCCTGACAAATGACAGACTTCTCTCAACAATCTTTGGACCGTAATGCTCAGTTTCCCACACAGGCCGTTGCCTGCCTTCAAATTCAGTTTGCAGTTTGTCAATTGATTCAAATGTGCCAGCAAGCTTGAGGGTTGTTTCATCTGTCTCCCTGCAGCACAAGTTACAGCTCCATATGAACCTATAATGTGAGTGCCAGCCACTATGCAAACATTAGGAAAAAATAAAGAACATACCCATCTTTGTCCAGTTGATGATACGCCTGCATATCAGTTTTCAGCTTGCTGATTGACTTCAGAGCAGAAAATACCTGCACAACATAGCAGAAAGCAGTTGACACTAGCACCATGGCATTTAAAACATCAAAAGTAAGACTGCACATGAGCCCTGAAAGAAAATATGTCCTCATGGAAGTGTAAATGTAGTAAGGGTAGCCTACTTGTGATTCAGCCTTCAGGTACTTGTCCTGAATCTTGTGTTTGGCACTAACAATGTCTGCAGCCACACCTCCCATTCCTAGCTCCTGCATATTTTCTCTGCAAATACCCAGCCAACATGTCCCAGGATTGACATGCCAGCACCAAATCTGTCACAACACCATAATCAAAGTGCAGTCACAAATAAGGTGACTTTGAAAAGCCACTTTCTGAGATGGAAACACCTTGTGTCTTCTGAACATCAAGAACAATCCTCTACAATTGGAAATGCCATATCAAAAAAGACAGGTAAGGTCAGAATATCTGCATACTGCTTGTGCTGCAGAGCTTCTAATTCATCTGCACAGAATTTCATCTGTTTCAACAACTGACTGAGTTCAACCTGCCACCCCATCACTCATGCACAATTCTTCTTCTCATCAGTAGCAAGTTAAAATTTCACTCCCTCACTGCCAATAGCTAATGCTTTTGTCTTTTTCCACAGCAACCAACTACTCCTGCAACTGTATGAGCAAGACCACCCAAATAAAAACACTTAAGGCTTACTTAACAATAATAACTGATGATGTATAGTAATTCACCTCTAACAAAAAATAGAACATACCTCCCAATATGATAAGCTGGATACAGCTAACTGCAGATACTGCTTCTTGGAATCGTCATATGCCACCCTACAAAGGATAAGTACAGAAAACATATCATGTCACACGCAACTGCACAGACAATGAGCACATGACAAATCAACCTAGCATTGCAAGTTTCAAATACAGTTGTGACATGAAGAAATGCTCCAATATGACTAATATGGCTACACCAGCTTATATGGCTACATCAGAGACAACTTGCAACAAGTGTATGTGCAGAAATTGAAGGCTAGAAACAGTCTTCTATCATGTAGGAGCAAAAGAGGTAGCAACTATAAAATAACAAGCTTTTGAAGTTGAAGACTCAGATCAGACTTATCAGAAATCCACATTGAAAATCCTAACATATCATGGCTTGCTATATCCTTGGGAAATGCTCAATAGTCCCTGATAACTGTCTTAAAGAACTCACTGGGTTTGCACATCCTTTTCTTGACCACAACTGGATTGCAATAGCCATGTGTCTTCCAGAAAGCTTAACCAAGTCCCCACAGCATTTGCTTCTACCTTTCGAGCTGCTATGGAGCGGACAAGCTCATCCTCCTGTGCTATGAAACAATGAACATTGATCAGAATTAACAACAGTGGTGTCAAACACTTGCAGAAGTGAACAGAAGCCAAACATCACTAGGTGGGAGCATGGGAACTACCACAATTTATGTTCTTAAAACCACCATTCCATCTTCTCCAGTATGAGAATGCAAGATGCAAGCAAGACATAGAGGGTATAAAGGACAGACCCTTATTGAAAGCTGTGCCACAATATTACTGCTTGCTTCATCAAACTGCTCTTTCTCTTCTTGTATGTTGATGTGTCGTGATGTTGCTGCTGCCAATAACCCCTTGACCTTTTAGGCAGCACCCCAGCACAACTCAGCATTGTCACCAAATTCAGACCATCATTGCATTTCAGTTTCTGCAATGCTTAACTTCTCTCTTTCTGCTATACAAACCTCTGCGACTCATTTGAGGTTCAAAAGCCTAACAAGATATACAAATCCAGGACATAGACAGCTATATGTGATCCAGCTGCAGTTTCATCCAAAGGTTCAGTATGTCACATCTGCCATTCAGCATGATCTCTTTACCCTAGGGTTCACAATGCTACCAAGCCTGATCCATTGGGGTACAAGACCTGTGATGTCTGCACAGTTGCTACTGCATTACTATGCATGTCAAGTCCATGGTAATCTGTGGGCCTTGTCACATCTTTTGAATTGAGAGTATAAACTACACCTTGTCCCACTGAAGGACACCAAGAGTTTATTGTTGCATAAAAATGGGAAACAGCATGGACAAATAAATAGAAGCAAGAAAACCTTCTAAAAGTGAGAAGGACTTGTAATGCAAGCAAGAATGGAATTGTAGAGGGCATAAAATTTGCAAGGCTCAAGGTACTTACTTCATTAAGCTCAGCTTCAAGTTCATCTTTTCTCTTTGTAAGTGCATGAATGTCAGTGGCAAGTGCCTGCAAATGTTTCCAGTCACCAGTTAAGGAGCAGAAACCGTCCAAGAGAAGGCATGACATAGTAACTGGCACAGCAGCAGTATGTTCATAAGGGTTATCACAAGAAAGCAATGCCAAACATCCATGCACATATTTGGAGGGTGAAAATGACCACAAGAGCACAAAGAGAAGAGTCTGCAGGCAAGCAATGAAAGTACTCTGCACTGATAGATACACCTTCTCTATTTCTGTCACTTCCTGGGCCTTTGTGACACGATAATCCATAGCTTCCTGCTTTTGTTGCCTGCCATCATACCAGCTCCCAATCTTAACCAACTCTGATGTGCACACAAAACCTAACAAGCTGCAATATATACAATGGACCAAGAGGGAACAAGAGTCTAATTCAAGGGCCTTGAAAAGCTTCAAAATGATCTGAAGAGCAGCACCTGTTGTCAACAACCTCTTTTTCCATATCTGCAGCTGTTGATGCTAGCCTGGTTGTCAATCCCTTCAACATCTCCACCTGCATAAGTAGGAGCTCTCAGGGGAGGTAAACTAAAATAAAGGAACCATGTGGCAAGAGTGAGCAGATCAACAGAATGAACAGGGCTGATAGCATTGAAAGTCACCTTCAGAGCCCGGCCCTCTTTTGTATCGCCCAAATGTATCAACTCTGTTTTCTTTTGAAACCAGTTGCGTAGATGTGCACTCAACTGTAGTATTTCCTCCAGCTGTATCATGTCCAAAAATTCCTCAGAGCATAAAATGCTATAGAAAACTGTTTTACAACTTTCCACAGTATCCCAAGAAATCAAGCATGACTGCTAACTCTCCACAGGACTACCACTGCCTTATGTAACACTTCCACCCTTTTATGACCCCAATAAGGAGTCACTAGTATTACTTAATAAGAGGAGTAACTTCAAGCCTGTCTTAATGCATTGCTTAGTGAAACTACCTTCCTTTCATTAGGGTTACAAAAGGGTTATAAGACACTCACCAGTTCTGCTATTGCAAAGTGCTGCATAGGATTCTTGAATTAAACAAGAAGGTCAGATTACTGAATCCAAAATTGGTCCTTTCAGCAGTACAATTCAGCTTCAAACTGAATTTTTGTGTGCAGGCACTAAAATACTCCCAATTGCCCCAAAGCATACCCAGTGAGCTAAACCCTACAATAGGTTCCAAAAAACTGGCCACTCAGCGAAGGTCAATGTAACATACCTGAACCACATTTGATGTGGTATCTCCTGAGGCCTCTAGCACTTTGTGTTTTTCGGCTATCTGTTGCTGCAGGTTGCCGATCTCAAAATCTAACCTGCACTTCCCAGCAAAACCAATCAACAGCTGTCCCTACCCACAAAATGTTCTCTCACTCAGTCCAAACACCTTGTTCCCCCACACTCAGCTGCCCTCACTGGGAAACTTCCAAGATATGCTAAAGAATCCTTGGACATGGAAGGATTACTTGATGTTCTATTCCTTCCTCACCCTCTCTCCTTTCAGGTGGGATACATGAAAGTCTCCAAGGTATTTTGTAGAGCCAAGAACTCTAATCTGGGCTACCAACTGAAGGGAAGATCATGCTACATAACTGAAGTCTCCATGAGAACTCAAGCCCTGAAAACAGTCAAAGCATGTTTAGTGTGAAAGACCCTGCACCAGCCTGTACATAGCTGGGCGAGATGGTCAAATTCCTCCCTTTCACAATATTACAGGAGATGACTACACATTTTGTTGGGCCTACCTTTCAACCTCCAAACTTATCTTCAACCCAGTGATAGCATCACGAGCCAGTTGCAATAGGTCCTCCTTCTTGATCTGCCACCACATTTGACATCTTTCTCTTTAAATAAATTTATCACAGATGGCTTAATGATATCATATCAACAAAAAGAAGTGGCAATCTTGAACATAATAAGCAACATAGAATGGAGATACAATCTATTCTCCATTGCACTAATGCAGCAACGGGCACTGAATTCACATAAGTGAGTGAGAAGGTGGGTGGTGACAACCACACACCATGACTTCCTCCACATAAGTTGAGCAAGATTTTGAGAGGTCCTGAATACTACTGATTATGGCCTGATGAAGCTCTTGGCCTCCTGCAAGACACAACCTGCATCACAACCCCTCTTTTCTATTAAGGCACACAACCTCAAGATCATTGTGCTACCCTATATATGCAAACAAAACATAACATTAGGGAGAAACTCTGAGGAAATTGAGGAAACTAAGATTGACTAGTGCAGGCATTTAGTTCAGTTACACATGACAAATAAAATTGACAACACTGCAACCAAGTCAGACATGGCCAGATCAGCATAAAGAAGCCAATCCTCACCCAAACATCTCCAGCAACATAGTCACCTCCTCCTCCACTGGTGCTTCAAGGATCTAATACAGAATCAAGTACCATGCCAGAGGTGTCAGTATCTTGTTTGACCACTCATCTGCTCTAACGTTCACTAGGCACATCTTTCTTCAAAAAGATTCATAAACAGACAGAGTTCTGACACATGGACAACTACAAAAAAATATTGTCATTGGTCCTCACCACATGTTTGAAACCCTAGCCAAATACATATTCCACAGCTCATACCTTATTCTAGCACATATCCAAGACTATGTGATGGATACCATGTAAATTTATGGTTCATTCAAGACTCACATTATCCTCTCAGATGCTAAAACTTCTCCTGTTGATGTTAGCCAACTGGAGGTGCAGTTCTTTCAACCATCACTAATCCTCAACAAGTAAATTCACCATTGGGACAGAGATCTGCATACCATTGAGGTGACAATATTCTCAAGAGCTTGGCTGTGCAGAAAAACATCACGAAAGTTTAAAGGTTCCCCTGATCCTGTATCTGGATCCAAAAAGTAAATCTGCCATGCAAACATTGAGTGTTGGTCAGGTCCAAGCACCAGGATGAAGCCCAAAACTATCCAGGTTAACACCTTTGCTAAGGAGGATGATCGTAATACTGAATGCTTTATCAAAGGAAACAAAGAGTTAGCTGCAGATTTTAAGCAACAATATAGAACAGTACAGATAATGAACAATGCTACAAGGTGGACTTAAGACTCGCATGCCAGACCTGTCAGGAATTGGATGATTGGAATGTCAAGGATACTTACTGAGGAGGCTCTCCTTGGTGATGCACTATCATCATCTTGTGGTGCTCTTGGAGATTCTGTCCCAGCACCAGCCTTCCCACCATTCAGAGTGTGTTGGATATCCTGGAGGGCAGCTAGCCACCTTGCCAGAGCCTGAACTCGTTCAAGCTTCCGAGCATTCAATGCTACCTCATCGAGCCTTCTCACTGCATTCTTGAAGCTGTTTAGGTTTCGCCCCGACTGCAGAAGAATATCCAAAATGTTTTAAACCTATATTGCCAACAATGTGCTTCCACAAAAAAACTTCCTCCTCTGTACCAACTGATGGAGATCCAACTGACCTAAAGGCATAAAGACAGAGATATCCAGAGAAAACCTTGCTTGGAGTCACTGTCAAACTAACTAGAAGGACTCTGTCGGCTTCATAGCCTCATGAAGGCATATATGTATGTATGTATACACAGCAAGGCAGTTTTGGTCTTTGGAATAGTGGAAAATCAGCTGTAACAGTTCAAGCTATGGTTTGACCACCACAACAACAATCTCACTGCAACAATGATGGCAGATGGGGCGAAAAAAAAGGTTCTGAATTTCCCATCTATGAAAAGGGATGCAAACAGTTGCAACAACCGTGATCTCCTTGAATTCTCGCCTTGCCTAGAATGGAAGAACCATAAAATCCTTAACAACATCTGCCCCCTTACAGACCCTAGAATCTCAAGATGCACTGATCCGTTCGCCTCTCCCTCTCCCGCGCCTCAATTCACCTATCCGAGTCTCTTGAGCCTCCGGAATGCCATCGCTTCTCAGAATCGAAGAGAAGCCTGACACGATGTAAAACCAGAGCCGCATTTCTAACCAAAGGACGCCGTAACACAACCGGCAACGAACGTGCGGAGGCAGTAGCAATGTACCAGAAAACTAGACTCGAAGATACATACTTACTTTACTTCCAACACAGACACAGGAGGGTGGGGGGGGAGAGGACGAACCAGGCGATCTTGCACAATTTTAGCACCACCAGCAGCCTGCTGGAGCACGGCGTCAGCGAAAGTTTTGGCCGTGCGACTGAGGTTGGTCTTGTTTCCGACTTCGGCTGCCTTGCTGATGGCAGACCTGAGCCACGACATCTCTTCTGTTTATGTCTTTTGCCGATCTCTCTCTCTCTCTCTCCCGCAACGACAACAAAAAGCTCTTCCTCCTCCGTCGACTCCCCGATCGCGCGCGCAGAGATCTTCGAGATGAGTCGTCGCTCCAAAGGCGCTCTCGCTTGCTTATCCCCTTTCCCTTGCTTGCCTTGTCCACCATCGTGCTCGTCTGCCGACACACGTAAGGGACGACAGGATTGCAGGCCGACCCTGCATCGTACGTACTAAGGAGCGTTTTGAGGTCCTTAGTAAGGTCCGATCTCGCAGTACCCAACACATACTTTTGGTGATCCCTCATTAATGCACTGGTCACAATAGCCATGCCAGCTGCTGTCCCTCCTCCCAATAGCCAGGGAGCCCTTCCACAACACCCATGGGGACTTTTTTCTTTTTCTTTTTCTTTTTCTTTTTTTTTCAACCTGGGATGCATCCATGGTGGTGAAATAAAAAATCCACCATGTGATTTTTGAAATAAAAAATCAGAAAAAAAGGTTCCCATGGGGTGTTGTGGAAGGGCACCTTGGCTATTGGGGAGAGGGACAGCAGCTGCCATGGCTATTGTGACCAGTGCATTAATGAGGGATCACCAAAACTATGTGTTGGGTACTGCGAGATCGGACCTTAATAAGGACCTACTTAAGTCCTTGCATAGCTTGTGACTAATGAATGATCACCAAAAGGTACGGACACCGGCCCATCATCATCTCCATTGGACAATGGGACAATAAGTCTTGGTTGGTCCACCCTATCTCAGTATTCTTCTTCTTCTTCTTCTTGCCTTAGGTTGTAGGGGAAATTCCCATTCAAGTGGGTTCTCCCGAGGCGAGGGGAGGGTAGCCCAAGGCTATTCTGGACCGATGGAGAACACACGAGTATGGGAACCTCCACACGAGTATGGGAACCTCCATGTATGTAAAAATCCTTTTTTTTTCCCTCCATTCTTCCTTATCTGTCCCTTTCCTCCTTGTGTTTTTGAATTTTCCTGATGATCAAAAATGTTTTCATGGGAAAGTAAGTAGAGATATAGTGGGATCTCCCCTACCACATACTCCCTGGGGATCTTCTGCTAGGGGAGATCCCTCAAGATACAACGAGAAATAAAAAGAGAGGTTTTTTTTTGTTGGTTTTTCGGTGTTTTAATGTCACCAATTGGAAAACCGACATCATGGGATAAACCAAAGTTTTCAAAAAAGGTCAAGTTGTTGAGGCGAGAACTAACCATGTTTTCAGGTTGGTTTTTCACACTGAAAATTGATGGGTATCACAAATGGTGATACCTTGAGTGAGAACCAACCCCCACTTGGTTTTCATTGGGTTGAGAAGTGATCTTGTGAGAACTGCCCAAGATATGTAAATGTTAAAATATGAAAACTTTCCTGGGTATTACGACAATATACCCAGTTTCAGTTTTCAGTAATAGGGTCTAAGGTCTAGGATATTGAGGTCTATGTTAGCATCTAGGATCTAGGCTCGTTAGTAAGGCCTATTATGCTAAGTTTTAGGTTAAGGAATATATAAAAATGAAGTTAGGGTTAGGGTTGGCATGCACATAGTGGTCATGTGCACAAAAGCATCATTTGCACACTTCACAAATATAAAGAGCATTGAGCAAGTGCTCAGGCCCCACTTTTTTTTGGGTTATTTTGTAGTTGGTTTTATCTTGGCACTCTTGTTTTTCCTCTTTGGTAAGTTTTGCCTCTTTCATTTATTTTTTAATAAATGTTTTTTTGTGAAGTTTTTTCATTTTGTGTATGTGTTTTCTTTGCTTTCATTGCATTATTATTATTATTATTATTATTTTGTTAATTTATTGATATATGTTGTGGTTGTGTAGGGGTTTTTGGCTATTGGAAATAGGTTGCATGCTCCACATTCATTACACACTTGCACTTATTCCATGATCGATAGAAACAAGCAATTTTGTAAATGATTGTAAATGTTTTGAGTTCCATTTGTTTTACGTTAGGTGGTTCATTAACTATTTGTGAAACAAATTTAGTTTTGGCCTCTTCATCTCATTAATATTTTTTTGTGAAAAGTGTTTTGTTTAGAAATGGAATTAATCTCGTAAAAATGAAAATGTAATAAGAATTGAAAAATAGTTTTGCAAAATTTTCCCAATGAAGTTTTCATGATTTTTATGAAAAATGGTTTTAAGAGAAAATCCCAATTTGTAAACAAACACTAGCTCCATTCATGAAAGTTATTCTTGATATCCCATGCTTAAAAAATATTTTAAAACTTCATAATATCATTGACTCACGACCACTAAAAGTTTAGAATCGCCCATATTTCCTTGTGTGCAGGTGGCGTGCCACATACCATTGGAGAGATCTCAACGAAGGCCACAACTTTTTTTTAAACCTCATCTCAATCAAAGGTCTACACACAAAGTTATGGGCCCCCATAGTGTTGCAGGAATCCCAACTTTGGGAATTTCAGGATTCCCACTTGGGAGTCCTGGGACAAAATGACATTTGGGTGCTGGTCTTGTGGCCAGGCACAGATTATATTGTAAAGGGGAAAGGGGTGGCTTCCTCCAAGTCCGGGCCGTGGTGAGTCTTGTGAGTTCATGTTTGTTTGTGGTTCGTCCGTGCATCAAAGTGCTTTAATTACACACTAACCAACTTGTTGTTTGGTTTGTGTAGGTTGTGTGAGTAATTGAATCATTTGTCAATCTTCCTAATCCCCATCCTAGAACCCCAACACGCCCTTCTACCCCCCAAGTGTTGCGAGCCAAAGAACATGCCTCCATCACAAACTTGCCCCCTCTTTGTATGAGTGCTTTTACAACACCTTAACAATATGTTCAACGTTCAATGTTGATACAATCATTGATATGATGTTAAAGTGACATTGTAACAACATGTTTTGAAATGGCATTGATATAATATTAAAACATTTAAAATCTTATCAATATTAAATCAATGAAAAAAATATGACCAACATTGGCACAACATACATTAATAAGTCATCAAATCGATGATTATATGTTGAAAATTCAATGCTAATATGGTCATTGATACAATATGTTGATGGCACTATAACAATATGTATTGAGTTAGCATTGGGATTGTTTTGACATAATTTATATTTTTTCAACACACATTCAAAAAATAAGATCTTGTCAATGCTAAGACAACACAAATTGATTAGCTATTGAATTGATATTGTTACAACCTTCATAAAAGTGGAATTTCAATGTTGTTGCATATCATATAAAATCAGCACATTAAAAATGTTAAAACAATGGTACTCATTGTCAGAACATTAATACAATCCTATGAAATGCTGCAATATCAAATGGGCAAATAACGAACATTGATTCAATATAAACTTGAACTTTATTATATAAATAATGGGATCTAGATTGTGAAAAGAAAGAAAATAAAAGAATGGGCTTTGAGTAAAAGAATGGACC
>Ga0209208_10008482_pt1 | contig 13692 bp, 10 predicted proteins | sample S1TSphfallax_3_FD_187694 | JGI IMG/M metagenome (GOLD analysis project Ga0209208, IMG submission 187694) | Host-associated microbial communities from peat moss isolated from Minnesota, USA - S1T2_Fd - Sphagnum fallax MG (SPAdes) (version 2) | ecosystem: Host-associated > Plants > Peat moss >...
AAAGGCTTTAATCAAAATGCCATTGCCAAAAACGCCCCAAGAGATTCAAGTCTTCAATGGAATGGCCCAATTTTACAAATGTTTCATTAGAAATTTTGATTCAATTATGGCACCAATCACCAAGTTGCTCAAAAAAACTAAAGTGTTTGGATGGATTGTTGAATGTTAAACTGGTTGGGAGGATATCAAGAATTGGTACATTCAAGCTCCTATAGTTATATTTCCATTTAGAAATGGAATTTCATGTTTAGACTTATGCATTTCATCTAACAATAGGGGCAATATTGGCCTAAAACCCAAAAGGTAAAATATATCGACCTATTATGGATTCATCGAGACTGTTTAATTATGCTAAAAGAAACTATACTACTATAGAAAAAAAGGTTTTAGCTATAGCTTATGCCTTACAAAAATTTAGGCATTATATGTTAGGCAATAGGTTTACATTTTATGTGGACCATATGGCTTTAGTGTATTTAGTTAATAAGCCATAGGTTAAAAGCAAGTTAGCTATATGGCTCTTATTATTTATGGAATATATATGACTTCAAAATTGTTACAAACTTGATAGATCACATCTAATAACAAATGCATTTAGTAGATTACCTAATCAAATTGAACCTATTGGAATACCTAATCAAACTTGTGATGCTCACCTATTTACCCTACAACCTAAGTGGTCATAGAATGTGTATGAGTATTTATTATAAGGAGTGATGCCAAAAAGATTTATAGCATCCCAAAGACAATATTTAACCCAAAGAACTAAACCATTTAGGCTTCAAAAGGGAGTACTATACATATTTGGACAAGATAATAGATTTCGTCAAGTTTTGCAACCAAAACAAGCGTTTATAGTTTTGCAAGAATTACATGGAGGCGTTATTAAAAGACATTTATCTTTTGATTTCATTGTGCAAAAGATCCTGGATGCTGGTTATTGGTGGCTAATAATGAATCGAAATGTTCATGAATATTGTCAAACTTGTGATTAATGTCAAAAAATATGTAACCTATTGACCCAAAATTTGGCCAAATTGGTTACTACATTACTTGAAGAACGATTTCAAAAGTGGGGATTGGATTTTATTGGACTTGTTAAACCTACAAGTAAATTGTCAAGCAATTGGTACGTCTTGGTAGCCATTGATCATGCAACAAAGTGGGTGGAAGCTCGAGCACTTTACATGACGCGCTCCCAAGTCACGGGGTGAAACCCACTTGAGGGTTTCACAAAGTCAAGTTACGGAAGTTGAGACTTGGAGGCACGCTTCCAGCTTCCAACTCTAGAAAGGGGTAGAGGGTCGAGTTGGGAGCCCAGGGATTAGACTAGGAAGAAGGTTTAGTTGATCAAGCTTGAATTTGCATCAAAACAAACCACCCAAGTGGTTAGTTCACATTCCGGGACACCCTTGGGTGTTGGGACAAGCCACAGGCACTTCGGACCACAAGACACACCACGGCCCGGACTCGGGGGAAGCCACCACCTTCCCCCATATAGTATTCTCTGCGACGCTCTGCTGAGGCTACATCCAAATGGCTCTTTTTTTCCGGGACTCCCAAGTTGGAGTCCCGAAATTGTCCCGAAATTGTCCCGGTTGGAGTCCCGGGACTTTGGGAGCTCATAACTCCCGACTGCGAAGTTTGATCGCGACGAGGTTTGAACCAAACTTGTAGCCCTCGTCGAGATCTTTCCAACGACGTATCGCACTCTCAATTCAGAGGTCGGGAAGAGGTCGATTCCCGACTTTTAGTGGTCGGGAGTCAAACTGCCAATTTGACTCCCGGCCTTTCTTTTGCCCATAACTTAGGCTACAAATGTCCAAATGGCCAATGCGAGGCCATTTTCGATATCTACGCTTCAAGACCTTTCCAACGACACTAAGAACACCTCAATGCGAGATGTTTTGGGCCTTTCTGTCGGACCCTAAACATTCGGGAGTCCCGGAGGACTCCAAGTCCCCAACTTTGGGAGTGTTGGGCTTCACCCCCACACTTGGCCAAAGTGGGGTTGCGACACTACACCAACATTGCTACAATAACCACCAAGTTTCTATACAAACATATTATTATGAAATTTGGATGTCCATTAACCATTGTGACTAATCAAGGTACCCATTTTATTAATGATGCACTCATGTACCTTGTTAACCATTTTATTTTAAGACATACCAATTTTACTATTTATCATCCATAGGGAAATGGACAGGTTGAGTCTACAAATAAGTTTTGGAACCTTATTAACCAAATTGGTTAATGATAATAAAAATGATTGGGATAAACATTTATCCATAGTTTTATTTTCATATTAAATCGCTTACAAAGTTGGAACTAGTCATACCCCATTTCAATCGTTTATGGGTTACATCCATTACTACCTATAGAGTATATGTTACCATTTAAACCTGGTGAAAATAGAGGTCCAAAGCTTGTTAAAGTTCTCATTAGCCGATTGTATGAATTTAATACTAAATCTCAAAAATAAGAACATTTTTATATTCCTAGGGGTTAAATACCTTAAACATTTAATTATGTTAACCTTAATGGCATGTTAGTTGACAACTCATTTAGGTGGGTGCAAGAATGAGTGGACCAATGTGCTACAAGAAATTACCATTTTTAGTCCAAAACAATAACTTTTTTTGTGGGTTAAAATGAACTACAAAGGTTTCATGTCAATTCCTTGAACATTTTTTCCATTTGATCTAAAGCTCAATCAAAGATCCTTTTTCCTAACATGCACTCACAGGAGCAACCCAAAAACCTTTTTTAAAAATATTCTATGAACTTTTGAGAAAACCATATTTTTAAGCTTGTTCAAAAGTCCATAAGTAAAATCATACAAATGTCATCATGAATTCTTTTCAAATGGAGTTGTCTTAATTTGTTATCTAACCAAAATGAAATCCTTAGCAAACACATCATAATCATTGAACCATTTCAAAGTCCATATACAAAATTGTTGTCAAAATTACAATCCATAATTTTTACTTAAAAAGTTATCTCTTGTGATTTTCTTGATTATGGATTTTTTTTAAATGCAAAAAATACACATTCAAGTCAATATTTTCAAATTTAAGCCCCTATAGACAAAAATTTTAATTTATCTATCAAATATGGTCATCAAAATGATAGCCACTATGTAAAATCCTTCAAAAAATAAAAATTGGTCCATTCATTCTTACATCCACCAATTCTTGGATAATTTTGAATCCTTTGTTATGAATGTGATGTAGTGGGGTGAAGTCATAATTTTTTTTCATTCAATTTACTTTCCTATCTAGATGGACATTTAGGTTGACATTATTTATCTTAAGTCCACATTCGTTTTTTCAACTTCTAACTTTTAAATAAAACATTTAGTTTTGGTTCCAATTTACATTTTTGAATTTGTGAAAAATTCTAATTCCAAGGATTTAAAAAAATATTTGGTTGAAATGTTCTTCACATTTTTAGATTTATGATTATAGTTCTTTAAAACCCCCCCTTAAGTAGGTTTGGTTTTGCATACCTCATAACCCATGCATAGCCAAGCTAGAAGAATTTTTCATTACTAGCATTATACAACCATCGAGGTCACTCGTACCAACTATAATGCTTCATTTTTTTAAGAAACCATAATTGTTAACGATAATGGGAAATGCAATACATTTTTTTTTTCTACAAACCATAATTTCAAATGATAGTGGGATGCATAATACTTTCATTTTCTTGCAAATTGTAATATTTAATGTTAATGGGAGGTTTAATATTTTCATTTTGTTACAAAAATTTAATTATTTGTGAATGAATGAATATAGTACCTCATTTGTTTGCAAACATTCAAATTTAATGGCTTTGAACTTTGTAATACATTCATTTGTTGAAGGATTACATTACATTATTCATATTTAAATTTTCATAGCATCATGTATGATACCACAAAAAGAAAAAGGAAATGCATACAAATGTAATATCTTATAAAAAAAAATGTATGAAAATTTCAAAATCCCCAAAAGTAATTTATCAAACTATGTTAAATGAAGTAATGTGTAGATCTTCATTCACATTCAAAATATGAATTGACATCCTTATATTCACTTACACTTTACCAAACCTAAACCATTCCAAAACTAGTAAAAGCACCAATAAGAATTTAAAACAAACAAAATTCCAACAAAAGTTTGAAAAAAAAAACTTTATTTAATTATCATTACTACAATGTTGCAACCCTACTTTGAAGAGAGTGCGAGGATGAGACTCACACTCTCGAAATGGGGACTTAGGAGTCCTCTGGGACTCCCGAAACTTTAAAGTTCGATTACAGGGGTTAAAACACCTTGCATTGGGGCATTCTTTATATCATTGAAAAACTATGGAAGTGTAGATGTCGAAAATGGGCTCGCATGAGCCATTTGGACATCTTCAACATAAGTTATGGCAAAAAGAAAGGCCAAGAGTTAAATTGGCAATTTGACTCCCAACCACGAAAAGTCAGGAATCGACCCGATTCCGATGCGTGTAGGGGGAGTGCGATACATTGTTGGAAAGATCTTGATGAGAGCTACAACTTTGCTTTAGACCTTGTCCCAATTGGAGGTCTGAACAAAGAGTTATAGTCTTGCAAAGTTGCGGGAGTTTAAACCGTAGCAATTTCAGGACTCCTCCTTGGGAGTCCTAGGACAAAAAGCCATTCGGATGTGGGTGCCACAAGGAGGCACAGAGAATACTATATGGGGGAAGGTGATGGCTTCCTTCGAGTCCGGGCCGTGGTGAGTCTTATGAGTCCAGAGTTGCTTGTGGCTTGTCCTAGCACTAAAGGTGTTCTAGAATGTGAACCAACTTGTTGGTTGGTTTGATGCAGGTGTGGAGTAAGTAACTAAAGCTTATCACTCTTCCTAGTTCCATCCTGGAGCTCTAGCACGCCCCTCTACCCCTTTTAGTGCTAAGAGCTAGAAGCGTGCCCTGAGTTCCTCATAATTTCGCTGTTTGGATAACTTAGACCCATCTTGGGTCTAACTAAGAACTTAGGAGTGCATCATACAACATGCATCCTAGTTCACTGTGTGTTGCAACCCCACTTCGGGCTAAGTGTGAGGATGAAACTCACACTCCCAAAAGTGGGAACTTGGAGTCCTCCGGGACTCCCGAAAACTCAGAGCTTGATTGTAGGGGTCAAAAACAACTTGCATTGGGGTGTTCTTCATACTGTTGGAAAGGTCTTGAAGTGTAGATGTTCAAAATGGCCTCTCATGAGCCACTTGGACATTTGCAACCTAAGTTATGAGCAAAAGAAGGACCGGGAGTCAAATTGACAGTTTGACTCCCGACCACTAAAAGTCGAGAATCGACCCGATTCCGACATCTTCAGGAGGAGTGCTACATGAAGTTGGAAAGCTCTAGAAGAGAGCTACAAGATTGCTTCAAACCTCATCCCAATCAGAGGTCTGAGTAAGAAGTTATGGATGTCCAAAGTCCCATGAGTCCAACTCGGGACAATTTCAGGACTCCTCTTTGGGAGTCTCGCGAAAAAGTGTCATTCGGATGTAGCCCCTGCGGGGAGCTGCAAAAAATACTATATGGGGGAAGGTGGTGGCTTCCCCCGAGTTCGGGCCGTGGTGAGTCAAGTGAGTTCAAGGTCGCCCGTGGCTAGTCCTAACACCAAAAGGGTGCAGAATGAGTTCTAACCAACTTGTGGTTGGTTTTGGATGTAGGACCAAGTAACTAAGTAGTTTGTTCGTCTTCCTAGTCTAATCACGGAACTTCTAGCACGCCCCTCTCACCCCCTTTAGTGCTGGAAGTTGGGAGCGGCCCTAAGTTCCAACTCCTTCCGCATCTCTACATAGTTAAACCCTCAAGTGGGTCTATCAAGGAACTTGGGAGCACGTCACTTTTGGTTTCACTAGATTTTGAGAGAATTTGGACATTTTTACTTATTGAAACTATTTAACCCCTAATGAACAAGACCAATTACTATGGACAATGAATTGTTTCACTATTACCCAATGAAACAAAGTTACCTTCAAATGAAATACAAATTTACCAAACCATTCACTTGCTAGTTAATTAACTAACCAGCATGGAAATCAATTAATATTTAAATATTTAATATTTAATATTATTGATAATTTCATAAAATTTGTAACCTATGATTTATTGACACGTGTCACTACTTAGTCTTAGTTAAAAACTTGCGTCAAGGCTGAGAATTTGACTTCGTTATTCATGCTAGGTATGAACTCCAATGCCTTCTAATGCAAGTGTTGCTTATTTTGGATGCTTAGGGGGTTTGTTCCAGTGTCGATGTGTGCTAAGATGGTGCATTCCACCCCTCCCTTGCTCATCTCCTTTTGCAGTTCCATTCCAGCTAGGGTTGGTCTTTGAGGGTTCATTCGTACCTTAGGACCTTCTCTTTTAGTTTTGTTTCTAGGCGTTGGATGAGGTCCGCCCAGGCTGAGTTGTGGGTCCATTCTGTTTTTGCTAGTCCCATAATTCTGATTGACACACTCCTAAGTTCCTTGTTAGACCCACTTGAGGGTTTAGGTATGTTGAATTGCGGAAAGTTGGAACTTGGAGTCGCTCTCGACTTCTAGCACTAAAGGGGGTAAGAGGGGCATGCTAGAAGTCTCGGGGTGAGACTAGGAAAAGGGTTACACGGTCCTGCATCCAAACCAACCACAAGTTGGTTAGAACTCATTCTGCACCCTTTTGATGTTGGGACTAGCCACGGGCGACCTTGGACTCACTTGACTCACCACGGCCCGGACTCGGGGGAAGCCACCACCTTCCCCCATATAGTATTCTTTGCATTACTCTGTGGCACTCGCATCCGAATGGCTCTTTTTCCCGGGACTCCCAAAGTGGAGTCTCGAAACTATCTCGGGTTGGACTCCCGGGATTTTGGGCATCCATAACTTCTTGCTCAGACCTCTGATTGGGATGAGGTCTAAAGCAATCTTGTAGCTCTCTTCGAGAGCTTTCCAACACTATGTTGCACTCCTTTTGTAGACGTCAGAATCGGGTCGATTCTTGACTTTTAGTGGTCGGGAGTCAAACTGCCAATTTGACTCCCGGCCTTTCTTTTGCCCATACCTTGGGCGGCAGATGTCCAAATGGCTCATGCGAGGCCATTTTGGACATCTACACTTCAAGACCTTTCCAACGGTATAAAAAACACCCCAATGCAAGGTGTTTCGACCCCTACAATCAAGCTTTGAATTTTCAGAAGTCCCAGAGGACTCCAAGTTCCCACTTTTGGGAGTGTGAGTTTCATCCTCACACTTAGCCCAAAGTGGGGTTGTGACATTGATGTTCAACGGGAGGCTCGGCGAGGCTTGGTTCTTGGAGTGCACAAGTGTCTCCTTCTGAGAGTTCTTCTCCCTGACTAGAACTAGCCAGACTCTGACTCTAAAGAATTATTGGTTTGGCGGAACGGGGATGTCAAGGGAGGTGAAGAAAGAGGGATGAACCTCGGAGTGCAATTGTCCTTTCTTTCCACCCGGCGTGGCCTCCCGTTGTGGGGTGTGGGGGGGGGGGGTTGGTGAGATTCCTGTCGAAGCGAGGCAAGTTTAGGGACATGCCTCCTTCCTTGGAAGAACCAGCCTTCCAGTGCGTCCTTGTGAAGCTTGCTGCGTAACTTGGCCTCTCGGTTTCCTTTGCCTGGGCTGGCAAACGAGTTGGCGCTCGCCTTCGGGGCGAGTGTTTATAGGCTGATCAATCCAAGGATTCCGAAGCATAGCTTAGCTTTTGGTGTAAAGACGCCTTTTGTGAGCCGTTCGGCTTCTGGCCGGGTTTTGTTCTTGGCACGGGTTGGGGACTCTGATAGTTCGGTCATGTCCTGGTCCTTCTGATCGTCGTTCGTCGAGGTCCATTGGCCGGGCCCCAACGTTGAGTTGTCGATGAGGGGTTTGATCAGGCTGACTGATTGTGTGGGAGCTAGGGGGCGGTTCATTGAAATCTTTGCTTCTACGTGTGTTGCGTCGCTCCCCCTGGTTTGGGAGTTGGGTGGAACTTCCGTGGGGGTCCCAACTTGCTTATGCAGGTCGTGCCTTGAGGCGGTGGGTGTGAGTTTGGGGCCCTCCCTGCGTTTGCTCTCGGGGGGGGCGTTGTGGTGAACTAACACTTCCTGAGGTTTGAATTTATTAGTGTTACAAATTCGGGCGTGGTGTCCAAATTTGCGGCACTTTCGACATTGGTTCAGAAGACCTGAATAGAGGATCCTTTGGCGTATTGTGTCCATGGCTGATGCTCCTTCCACCATGGAAGGGATCCTAATGTATCCTGCGAGCTTGGAGATTTTTCTGACTTCGATTGTTACCATGGGACCTACCGATATCTTCATATAGGAGTCGGTTGCTTCAATGTCCAGAACTTCGCCGAGGTTGCTTGCCATGATGGTTAGTGCTCTTGCATTTCGGAACTACTCGTGTAGGTTGGGGAACTAGATTTTTATCATGTGCGTGAGGAGCGCTTACGCGCCTTGCGCGCTGGCGTCGAAGTTTGGCGTGTATCTTGAGAAGGAGAGGCTGAGCCTGCTCCACTCAACCATTATAAGCTTTCTGGTTGATATGGCGCCTTTCTCGTTCTCGAAAAGGATCAAGAAGTAGCCTCGTGTAAGGAACGTGGCAGAGATGAATGACACCAGGAGGTGTAATTTCAAACATTCGTGTAGAGCTTTGAAGGTCGCTCTCCCCCCTAGATTACGTCCTAATACTGTTCTGCGCACTTTTTTGGCTGCGTTTCTTTGCATTTCGAGCACCATGTCCGTTGGGAACTATGCCTCTAATTCCAAACTGTAATCCACTGGCGATGGACCTTGGGTGTCCCCCCCGTGGGGGAGGTTGTTCTTAGTCCGCTGCCTGGGTGCGTGATCAGAATCGAGTTGGGAGGAGCCGTTGTGGGGGTGGTCGATTTCCTTCTTATTGCGCTTCTCTTGTTTGGTTCCTTTGCTCTGGTAGCTGAGAGGTCCTCTCTCGCCACCTGCCTTGCGGCGGCGGTGCCCGAGTTCTCTAAACCCGATCCTTGCCCAACAATTACAGAAAACAATTCTGGAATGTGACGAAGAGGGGAGGTGTTTTTTGGATATGCCTGAGTTAGAGAGAAGTTGCCAGACGCCTTAGCCACGCTCATTGTGATTCGCGTCAAGATGTCCCGATGGGAGGTCAACAAAGATGACCATTGGAAGCAACTTTCGCGCGATCCTCCATCGCTCCGTGGAGAGTTCGCTTGCACGTCCTTGCCTAGGAGTCGACATCTCGGCGGATTGTTGAACGTGGCCAGGTCCGCCGGCGCTTGGCTTGCGTTCTTTCCTCCCTTGCTAAACGAGCTTCCCGGGAGGAAAATGCTTGGCACGGAGGGAGCTTCACAAGAGCCTTGTGCTGGCGAATCAGAGGATCCGTTGGTAATAGACGAGATCTCGTTGCTTGTCGGAGAGGAGGCTCGAGCGCTGCCGCCACCGCTAGGGTTCGACTTGCTGCATTTGAATTTGCCGAGACCTTGATGCGCACCGCACCCTACTTTCCGAATCCTATCAGCCATGAGAAAGAACTCATTGAGTTTGGAGATCTGGAGATCCTTAAATTCTGAGTTGATTTTCATCTTTACCATCGAGAAGCGTTTAAGAATCAACTAAGAAGAAGTGCATTGGATGTGAGAAAAAGTGGGTCCCTCTGATACACGCCCAAGGAGCGGAGAGCCCAACGTGGAGAGTGGAGCGTCTACAGAGCAACGCAAAGAATACTATATGGGGGAAGGTGATGGCTTCCCTTGAGTGCGGGCCGTGGTGAGTCTTGTGAGTCCAGAGTTGCCCATGACTTGTCCTAGCACCAAAGGTGCTCTAGAATGCAAACTAACCAACTTGTTGGTTGGTTTGATGCAAGTTTGAATGAATAACTAAAGCTTGTCCCTTTGCCTAGTCCCATCCCAGAGTTTCAGCACACCCCCCTACCCCTTTTAGTGCTGAGAGTTGGGAGCGTGCCCTCAAGTCCCCACAATTCTGTTGTTTTAGAAACCAAGGCCCACCTTGGGCCTAACTTGGGACTTAGGAGTGTGTCAATTGGTGGTTATTAATGGTTATTAGTAATTATTATAGTGGTGGCTATTAATGGTTATTGATAACTATTCTATTGGTGACTATTAATGACTATTGGTAGCTATTCTATTGGTGGCTATTAATGGATATTTGTAGTTAATCTACTAGTGGCAAGTTGGTTATTGATAATTTTTTCTATTTGTGGCTATTAATGGATATTGGTAGCTATTTTATTGGTGGCTATTAATGGTTGTTTTATTAATGGTTATTGGTGGATATTGGTGGTTATTTTATTAGAAGTTATTATTGACTATTCTATTGGTGGTTATTAATGGTTATTTTATTAATGACTATTGATGGCTATTCTATTGGTGGCTATTGGTGACTGTTTTTTTAATTTTAGATTATATAACGACTATTAGTGGCTATTATATTATAAATTATTATTAGATATTTGAGGCTATGTTATTATAGTTGTTGGTAGTTATTTTATTATAGGTTAATCTAAGTTATTTTTCATAGGTTATTATTGGTTGTTTTAGGTTATTTTACCTTAGGTCATTATATTATATTTTAAATTATTTTAAATTATTATATTTAGGATAATGACTTTATATAACCTAAAATATAACTTGAAATAACATATATTAATTTTAAAAAAATAATTGAATAATTTAAGGTTAATTGAATAATTCAATTTTAAACAACTTAAAGTAAAAAACCTATAATAAACTAACTAAAATACCTTAAGGTAAAATAATGTATAATAGTTTAAGGTTTAATAATTATAATTACTTATAATAACTTGAGGTATAAGTTAGAATGACTAGGGTAGCTTAAAATAATATAAGGTATATCATAAAGTAACATAGGGTATTTAAAACAACAACATAAAAATAAACTTATTTATCACAATAAATTATAATAGTGAATTATATCAATTAATTATGAAACACAATGTTTACATAGTGATATCATAGTGAAATAACTTTAACTAGGGAGAAATCATTAAATTGTAGTGAATTTATTTCACATTTAAAGTCGAATAATGATTTAGGCTAATGAATTACACCCCACTTTTGTAGTAATGAAATGACATCTTTTGAATGAGGTAATCCCTAACACAGTCAACAATACCATGGAATGGCATGTGCTCCTTGCCCTTGCTAAAACCATTATGGTCACTAGCACATTTGATTATTGGATGTCATGAGACAAGTTTGACATTTTTGTTTTGGGGGTTAATTATATTAATAATTAATAAAAATCATGTGATGTTGTAATAGGTATTTTTGAGGTTCACAAAACAATAAAAATTACAATGGCTACACAATTGGAGGAATTGCTTGTTAATTTTGGATTATGTGACAAGGTTGTCACATATGTGAAAGATAAAGGTGTTAACTTCAAGGTTGTCACTGTGTCCATATGTCCATCACAACATGACAAATGCATTTAGATGCAAATATAGCCTTATGTCATACTAGTATAAGGTTAATTTAAGTCAACCTAGGGTCAACTTGGGTCAAAATGAGGTCAGGCTGCCCAAAAACAATTAAAAGTGATCAAAATTTATGTCATTTAATGGGGATTAAATTTTTTTCAAACAATGACCGATTTATTTTTAGGTATGAAATTCAAAAATTCAATTATTAAATCAATGGTGGAGATTAAATATTGGTCCATTGGATGCTTAAATGTTTTTGGAAGGCAACTAAAAAGTTTTTGGGCAATGCCCCAAAAAATTGGTCACCAACTTTTAGTTGCCAAAGTTGGTGACTGAATTTTTTTTTAGTTACTTAATTGTTAATTTGGCGACCAAAAATTGGTGATTGAATTTCTTTTTTTTTAGTGATGTTTTTTTAGTCATTGGGTCAATGGCCATTGTTGATCGGACAATTAAATTTTTTGGGTAGCTCCCAATATTTTTTGGGCATATCGAAAAATTCAAACATTGACTAACTGAAAGTTGGTGACCAAAATGTTTTGGTTGTTGAGTTTAATGACAAGGAAATTGAAAATTTGGTCACCAATCGTATGGCAATCAAGTTTGTTTTCGATTGTTATACATAACAAAAACAACCTAGGTGTAATGATTTTTTTGGGTGTTTTAGTCCTGATGAATGCAACTAATGCATGAGGATGGACACTAATGTGATGCATGACATAAAATGGCCATATCACATCGGTTTTGGCAACCCTAGCCAACTTGAACACACTCACAATTGATTTAACAAACAAAATTTGGTGTGTTCCATCAATATTAACAAAGTCATATTCTATTACTTATTATGGGCATGCATGCCATGTCCAAATGTTGTCAATATGTTATTAATGATGTGAGAGTTTATGATGGGATGAGAAAGGATTCCATCAAGGATACATGTAGTACTTCTTTCAAAATAATATTACTTGGACAAACTTAAAGAGTAAAAAAAGGTAGACAAGAATGGGCTAAAAGCTTGTAGATTAGATGCCTTTCTTCAACTTTAGAAGTTGAAGACTCCCATGAAGACCCAATTTGCATCTAAAGTATCATTTTCAAAGAAACCTTGGAATTCAAAGATTACTCACGGCATACCATGCTTTGTGAAACATAAGTTCAAGTCCTTAGACATCCATGACATAACATTCAACACATTTATGACATAAATGTTGGTTTTGATGTTGAACTCGTGATTTAAGAATTCGTAGTTTATTCAAGATTATGTGGGCCTTGATATAACCATGCATATTGTGTCAATGTATAAAAAAATGTTGATGTTTTTTTTTGTTGACTATCTATAACAAATTGACACCAATCCCTATGAATGTTGAACTTGTTAATGATGTTAAACCTAGATTAAAAATGTTTGGATCCTTGGTTTCAATTGAGGAAACTATTGTTACGAATGCCAACACCATGGAGTTCATCCATATGAATGTTCATCCATGATTTGTAATTAATTTATACTTAACTCCTAGTTTAGTTTCAATTTGCTCTTAACTAAGTTTTAATTAACTATCAATTAGTTTCTAATTAACTTTTACTTCATTTATAGTTATTCTTTAATTCACTTCAAATTCATTTTTAATTAATTCTCAATTAAGTCAGTTAAAGTTTAGTTCATTTTTATTTAATTATCAATTAACTTAGAGTTAAATTTCAATTCATTTCTAATTCATTTATAGTTAATTCACAATTCACTATTAATTCTGACATGGATGGACATGAGATACATATGGTTGCAAATGGGTCACACATGGGTGAACATGGGCCACATGTAGGTTGGAAGTTTCTTGAGAAGGTTTTTTGGGCCAAATGCCCAATGGATGTAAATAAAGGTAGAATCCCACATTATTTTCAGTTTGTTCAACATTAATTTTGAATATGTTTTCTTGTCACAACTTTATTCTGTTCTTGTTTCATTCTTGCAATAAAATCTTGTTGGATTTTTGTTTTGCACATGAAGTGTTTTTGTTTTTGTTTTTTTTGTTTTGTGATTTAGATTTGGAACTAGGTTTGCTCATGTTCTTGTCTTGGTTTAGAAAACCATATAGACTTGGTTGTTTTGTGCCCATTACAACTACACTAAGGTTCCTAAGATTAAACTTACCCTTATTCAGAAGGATTATTGTGTTAATAAAAACTTTCAATCCTTTGACTTGGTGGGCACAACACAAACAACAATTTTTGAACATTG
>Ga0209208_10008483_pt1 | contig 13690 bp, 12 predicted proteins | sample S1TSphfallax_3_FD_187694 | JGI IMG/M metagenome (GOLD analysis project Ga0209208, IMG submission 187694) | Host-associated microbial communities from peat moss isolated from Minnesota, USA - S1T2_Fd - Sphagnum fallax MG (SPAdes) (version 2) | ecosystem: Host-associated > Plants > Peat moss >...
GAGGTGGTGGCTTCCCCCGAGTCTGGGCCGTGGTGTGTCTCGTGGTCCAAAGTGCCCGTGGCTTGTCCCAACACCCAAGGGTGTCCCGGAATGTGAACTAACCACGTGGGTGGTTTGTTTTGATGCAAATTCAAGCTTGATCTACTAAATCATCTTCCTACTCTAATCCTTGGGCTCCCAACTCGACCCTCTACCCCTTTCTAGAGTTGGAAGCCGGGAGCGCCTTCCGAGTCCCTCTTCCCGCAATTACACTTTGGTGAACCCTCAAGTGGGTTCACCCCGGGACTTGGGAGTGCGTCAATGTTCCTTAATAGGTAGTGTTTCATACCATTTAAAGTAATGGTCAATAGCAACAAACACATACTTGTTGCAATTGGTTGTTTTTGGCAATGGCCCAACAATGTCCAATGCAACACGATAAAACAAATCACATATCAGAATACTCTTCATCTCTTCAATGTTATATCTCATGTTTCTAGATTGTTTGGCCAGCTAACACTTGTCACAAGCACTGATGAATTTCTTAACAACCTTAGTTTTGTCATGCCAAAAGAACCTCTTCTTTAGCTCAACAAGTGTCCTCATTGCCCCAAAATGTCCGATTTCTTCATGTATCTTCTTAATCAACATTCTACATTCTATAGGCCTGGGTATAACCAAGTTTTGGAAATACAAGGTATTTTCTAACCAATGATACTTCATAATCCATTTTTTAGCCCTATCCATGTTGGCAATATTATCAAGCTCAACTTCCAGATGTCCACTAGTGAATAATGCAATTGACACACTGTCCTCCCATATATCCATTTGTCTTGCTTGGTCATCTTCACTTTGCCCCTCAATCTCCAGACTCTTGCCCTTATGTTTGTTCTTGGTTGCATCCACCATGATTTGAACTTCAACCACCATCCTTCTACAATCCATTTGGTCCACATAAAGCAATCCTTCCTCTGAAGGTGAATCTGTACTTGGTCCACCATAGTCACCAACAAGTTGATGTTCTTCAATATCTTTTCCTACTTGTCCAGCAAGTTGCAAGGTAAACAAATTGATGCTAACCTCATTGGTAACATTGCTCCTTGTAGATGCTGGTGTAATTCCTAGTTTCTCTTCTTGTTCCATCACATCACTTCCAAAATCTTCATCCTCTTCCAGAGAACCAATAGGATTTCGGCTCAAGCATCACAACATTCATGTGTTTCTTTCCTACTTGGTGAATAATCTTGAATTGAAAATCTTATAGCATTGCAATCCAACGTCCTTTCCTACCATAGGCATCTGAAACAGTGACTAACCACTCCAAAGGTTTATGATCTGTGTGCAACACAAATGGGGTTTAGTAAAGATATTGCTTGAAGTACATGATACCCCAAATGAAAGCATAACACTCTCCTTCCATGGGATGAAAATGGCAGTGGATTGGAGATAATCCCTTGTTGGCATAAGCAATGACTTGTTCCTGTCTTCTCGCTTTTTGTGACAGAATGGCTCCGACACCCCTTATAGACCAATCCACATCTGGGATGAATGATTTGTTGAAATTAGGTTTGACCAAAATAGGTGCTTCCACAAGTTTTCAACGCGATAAAAGTTGAGTGGCATATGGGTGTCCAAAGAAACTTACAATCGTTCTTTGTTAATGCGAAAAGAGGTTCCGCAATCTTGGCATACCCAGCAATAAATCTCATGTAGTACCCTGTCAATCCCAAAAATGCCCTGACAATTGTGGTTATCTTGGGTGTTGGAAAATGTTGGACAGCAACTATTTTCCTAGGATTAAGTTGAGATCCACCATTGTCCACACCATGTCCCAAAAATGTAATGCTCTTAAATCTAAAACAACATTTGTGAGGATTCAATTTGAGATTAACCTCCTTGAGTTTTTGAAGAACCCATCTGATGTGACCCAAGTGTTCATTCCAGGTCCCACTACGTATGTCGATGTCATCAACAAACAATTTCACAAATCGGTTAGTCCATTCCTTGAATATGTCAGCCATGGTCCATGAGAATGTATTGGTGGCATTTTTCAATCCGAATGGCATAACATTCCATTCATAGAAACTTGATTTGGTGATCATTGTTGTTTTCTTAACATCATCAAGAGCCATGGGGATCTACCAAAACCCTAACTACAAATCAAGAGCTAAAAACCACTTAGAATGCCTTAATTGATTCAAAACATCCTTAATCAGTGGCATGGGAAAAAAGTCTTGCCTTGAGTCCCACCTTGTTTGATGATTGAATGGGCGATAGTCTCCATAGAATCTTTTGCTTCCATCTTTCTTCATTAACAAAGTTATTCTGCAAATGTATTCTAATGCATTCTTGCGCATCTTTCCCAAATCCACCAAAGCTTGCATTTGTCTATTAACTTCAACTTCTTCCCAAAAAGATAGTCGTCCCGGAGTCATACGGCACAGAGGTAGTCCTTGGGTATCAATGGTATGTTCTCCCACAAAACATTGCCCCAATTCTCCCTTGTGCCATGCAAATACCTCCTGAAATTCCTCCAAAAAATCCCATAATTACTTATGTTGTTCTTCATTCAAAGATTGATCCAATCTTACACTACTCTTGATCTAGAACCTATTGTCCTCCTCAATCATATCATCAATCATCTGAACTAGATACAAATGTGCATTGGGTTCAATGCTTTTCTTTAGTCTTTGTTGTATCCGAACACTTCTTTTGTAATTGCACACTTGATCCAATCAGCATAATCATCATCTTCAAAGAACAATCCCTCAAGAATGTTTTGATGTTGCTCTTGTAGTGTTTAATTTAAAATTTGCATAGGTGCCTCCCCTTCAACAATCAAATCCAACCCATGATCCTTCAATTCTTCAATCTTATTCTCCATATTTAGCATAAGCTCTTATGGGCCATCCTCTATCCTTCCTTCATATTTTGTTTCCTTTTCCTCATAAGAACATTCATCATTGAAATCCTTAGAGTCCAATGCACCCAATAGATCAGCATAGTTTATAATCTACAATTGTCCCATCTTTCTCTTGAACAGCTCCTCTTGTACATTGCATTTCTCCTCTTCAGATTTGTCAAGCACTTGTAGCATGTTCACCACATTCAGTGGTAGTACTTCCCCTTCTATTCCAAGTCCATTGCAAACCTATATAATGCCCTTCTCCACATCCACAATTGTTCCTATCTTGATGAGGAAATCTAGTCCAAGGAACAAATCATGGTTGTCAATGTCCACCACAAGGAAAATCATTTGACATATGATTCCTCCCACCTTCACTGGAAGTTCAACAATTCTTCCTAGTGCTTGTGTTACTATACTAGAGGCCATTTTATAAGTTTCATGGCTAGCCACCAAATGCATTATGCCAAGTTCCCTAACCACATTAGCTACCATGATTAACATAGATGCCCTAGTATTTACCAACCCTTCAATCATTGCTTGATTTATCTCAACATCTAGATGCAATGTTTTGTTGTGGTGAATTTTGTTGACACTCACCTTCCGGATTACAAGGGTTGAATGGATAGCAACTATTTGATTTCTCTAACCTTCTGCATTCTTTCTCCTTCTAACTAGTTTGACCAATCCTTCCAAATACTCCAATTCCCCTGGAATTACAAGAATGGTCTCCATGGGAATTAAAGAAATATTTCCTTTGATGAAATGAGAAAGAATTTTTGACTTCACAACTATTTCAGATCCCAGGTTTGCTCCTCTTTGTTCATCTTCTATAATCGCTTCCTCTTGCTCTTCTGCTGGATTAGCAACAATGGGCAATCTCCTTTTTGGGATCCTCACCCCAAAGAATACATGCCGGTCATCTCCACAAACATGGTTCAATTTTGCTATAGTGGATTCTTCATCATCAACCAAAACTTCTAAGAAATTTGTAGTGGTAGGCAGACCTTTTGCAATTTTCTTCCAACACCTCTCTTTCATATGCCCTAATCCAAGACAAAAAAAACATTTCAAACCACAATTATCAGTCTTATGCCCACCTCTTCACTTGGCACATTTTGGCCTTGTGTCTACAAGTTTAAGGCATGCTGAAGTGGTATGTTCTCCTAATCGACATAATTGACAATGGTTGTTAGTGCTAACAGAAATAGATGAATTGGGTCCAACCTTGCCATGAATTCCCTTCCCAAAGAAATTAATGAGAATATCATTCAAAACATGAAGTTGATGATCAGTAGTGGATTCTCCAAACATGGTTTCCTCTTGTTCTTCCTTCATGGGTTCGTATGGAGTCTCCCCCAATTTTCCCAATACACGTTCAATTTCGACAATAGTAGTAACCACTTCTTCAATATCAGTGTAGGTTCGAACAACACAAAGTTTTCTTATTTTTGGCTTTAGTCTTGCCAGAAACCTACGACATTGTTCTGCATCTTGTATTTGACCTTGTTGAAATAGCTTGTCAAGCCTTTCATAATACTTATGAACCCTTTCTTTTGCCTCTTGCTTAATGGCATCCAATTTGATTTAGATGTCATCAACATCAACATTGCCATATTTTTGTACTATCAAGGTACGTAATTCTATCTAATCAAGAGGTGCAAGATTCAACTTCTTGAACCATTTTTTGGCTCTACCTCTTAAATTTAGTTTGGCAATCTTAAACAATTTGTCAAGATTCACATCTTAGACTTTTGTTGCCATTGTCAATCTCTCAACCTAATCATTGACGTCCTCATGATCACGTCCCCAAAATAATTCATCCATGCTTTGAGGACTACTCATTTTGGCCTTAATCGACTAGAAATGTTCCTACTATTAATAACTTTCTACAAGCACTATTTTACATTCCTCCTTTTCTTTTATTATCTTTAGGCCTACGGTCATGACCTGCATTACTTCTTGTCTTACTACTTCTAATGATACTCTATTGCTATTAATCAGGTCGTATCCGAACTAATGAATGAAAACAAAATGTTAAAGCTAATGGCCATGTTTCCACTTTCATCCAGTCATGATCAAATAATCTTGTGGCAACAACACTAGTAGAATCTCAAAATAAGAGAACCAACTTGTTCTCTTCATAATTTTAACACCTCAATGTAACAATGCCTAATTGTACATTGTGGCTTGTAATCTAGATCAAAGCTATGTGCCATCACTCATTGAATTGGCATGGTTCATTAAGACTACATTTTCATCAAGAATTAAAATTGGCTTGTCTTCCTTCTACTACCGAGTCTAAAATCACAACTTTAGATGGTAAGAAAATGAAAATTTATTCATCTACAAAGTCCATTTGCCATCAAATGCCAAAATGTTCATCATTGATTGGTCTCCAACTTATCAATCAAGACCTCAATCCAGAGTTCTCCACCCTTAATATTCAATCTCCAAATAGAAACGAATCCTCCACTCCAAGAATGAAATTTATGATGAAATGATTTGGTGAAATAGGAAAGAAAGGAATCCACATGTCACATAATCGCAACACTTGTCTCTGTCTTTTAGAATAATGGGTTGTCACTCTACACAAGCTAGGAGGTAAAGTGATATTGTCGTTGGAATCTTGAGCTTGAAACCCATCCTCCTTCTCCATCTTGCATCTTCAACTAGACTTGCACCTTCGTACATAATCCGTTGTGCACTAACTCAATGGCAATATCTCCAACTTGTGTTTCATCAGGATTTACTCCCACAATGGCAACAACACCAAATCCCAATTGACGCATAATCAGTGCTTTTATTCGTGATGTTGTTTGAGTTTTGGGAAAATCAAATCCAACAATAATATGTTCCTCCTAAGCTTCCTGACTCTCTGAACAAACTTCTTGTCATTAGTATCAAACATTTTGTATTTCGAAACATCTCATCTTCCAAATATTCCTATAGTATCATATCCACCATTCTTCTAGGATCTATTGTTTTGATACCAAAAACAATGGACACAAACAAACAAAATGCAAAACATGTATATATTGAACATCAAATTACACTCTCCAAACTTCACACTGGCCCGAGCCCATGGCCACCTAATTTTTTTCTATGAACCAGCAAAGAAATCACCTTCTTCATCATAGAGGGGCGTTAGGTTTTCAAGGGTCAGATCACTCTAATCTCACTCTTTTGAGCCCATTGGCCTCCCTTTTCAAAGTTTTCAAACCCACACAAATCACGTGATCAGATTTCCTTGACACCATTGCTCCATTTGACAAAACAAAAGACATGAATACAACACATTGACTTCCCCCAATCACTACTTCAAGAATCCTTATAAAGAACCACACCCATCCCTTCTGAGATCAACCTTGTAGACTCAATGGACTGTTACAGTCTTTTGGAGTTCCTAAAATTAGGGTACTCGTTCTTGAAAAGCAAAACAACAAAACCTAGATACAAACAAAACACAAACACAAATTCTTGAAAAAAGTTATTGGTCGTTCTCGAGACCTCTAGAACTTCTCATCATTCCCCTTATTCAACCATCATACCCAATTATAAGATAGATATTTTGTCTCCTTGAGTACATTACGCATCGGATTGTCTTTGTACTTTCCTTCGAAACAAAGATCTATCAACATCACTCCCACAACTTTTCCTATTTGCAACAACCCCAAAATCAAAATCAAAAACTAAACTTTTTAGTCCTCCAAAACTTCCACATTGATCTCCCAAAATTTTCACACACAAAAAGTAAAATCCCCCCCTTTTCCAAACTTCTTTAGAAGTTTCAAATAATCTTTTGTTCATCTCATCTCCTCATCTCCTCAAAATCCCCCTTAGCCAATCACTTTGTAGAAATCTGATCCATAAAGCCTTGAAAAGTTCTCATTGGGTTGCTCATATTTTTTTCTATCTCAAAAATTATGTCACCTACCTCCTTCGTCATATCCTACCAATCCATGAAAAACACACAAAAATAGATACATATTATATTTTATTTTATTTTCCTTTTTTAGTGCCATTGAAGCACATTGCGGCAGTCCAGTGTAATCCAAGAGGCCTTCACCTAAAAACAATTGACATTGTTTTCAGGTCACATGCCACACAAGGACCGGCGGCACTTGGCACCAGTACTTCACCTTTACTTCAGTGCACATGCTTATCCATGTGGTCATGCGAACATCTCCCAATGCACATGCTTATCCATGTGGTCATGCGAACATTTCCCAATGCACATGCTTATCCAGGTGGTTGTGCGAATATCTCCCAATGTTTGTTGTTGGGCCAAGTTTTTTTGCAACTAATAGGCAAATTGCCATGAATTTCTCCCTCGTTCCAATTGCCCATCATAATCAATTCCAACCCCTCATCAATTCTCTCAATTTTAGGGCATGATGATGAGCAACCCACTTGGAATTGATTCCACCCTATTGAGCATTTCACCTGGAACTTGCAAGCCCATAAATCCCAACACTCATATCTACTCAATTGAGTCTTTAGGTCAAACGTGCTAGACTTATTCTTTCCTCACAAACTTTACGACTACTTAACAGATTATATTTCTAGAAACAAAGACTTTGTCATGGATGAGATCAAATTGACCGAGCAGTGATGACTCAGTGTTATATAACATTGTATGGGACCATGGGACCAAATTGTCACAAGATTTCTAATTTTTTAATAACCCTGACTACCATTACAAAGGGAAAAGAGCAGGTTTTCCATTTTAAATCACCTGATTGGGGCTAAAACTTGTTTTTGTTGGGGGAAGGTGTTGTAACATTTATGTCTAATGGCTGGCAGTTTTTAAAAGTTCTTTGAAATAATGTCGCCAACCTAGTGAAATGTGTCTGAATCTGCCTAGGGATGCTAGCCACCTTGGCTGCATCAGGAATTTGAAAACTCAAACAACTTAGGATTTTTACAACAGATCTTGAAGTACAAATGTTTTCTTGATGCTCTAAGAGAAGGACAAGTGTTCATTATGGAGAACATTGCATTACAAGAAATGAGAACATGCAATGTCCTACATTGACTCTTGCAAAGTTTGTATGGGGGTATTTAACATCCCCATGGTTTCATGTTTACCTTGTACCAACAAGAAGTTAACTTTTTGACATTGGAATTTACTAGCTCAGGATTGCATTCTTCCAAAATCTATGTGGGGAGTTGAAAGAGTTGAATCCAAACTTAAGCACCACAAACTCAAGAAATAAAACTTTTTTTGTGCAAATTTGCATCTCCACAAACCAATTTGAACCCTGAAGTTTACCATATTGGACTTTCACCAGATTTGTCCTTGAAGTATTTGATATCGTTCAAAGGTTTTAAATTCAAAGAGTCAAAATTGGGTTACTGTTAGTGTTGGTAGGTACTTAAGGAGGAGGGAGAGCACTAAGACAATTGAAACACCAGACTTTGGCAACATCATGTGGCTTCTTCTTTGTCAAATCTCCCTTATCTTTGGGTGGGTTTTTATCCCACTTCTTTTTTTGGCCCCTCTTCGGGCTACTTGTAGCCCATGCTACATTTATGATGCTCACCCTTGTGATGAATTGGGAAACTAGCGGTGTTACCACCTTCTTGTGCATGGAGTCATCTTCCATGCACTCCACAACCTTCATCAACTTTTGATAGGTTGTGGGGACCTCATTTTTTTGCAAGATGGCATTGTGAACCCAAGGCTGTAACCATGTAGGAAAGTCACCTCCTACACGTATTCCTCCTTCATCGCAATGAAGTTAAGTAATGATGCAAAGGTTTGCACATACCTTTTTATCACCGCAGGTTTGTTGGATTGGCACAAGTTCAAAAGTTCTTGTCCATCCTTTAGGATCTAATTGTGAGATGTAAACCTTTCATTCAATTTGGCCTTAAATGTGCTCCAAGGCAAACTCCCCGTTAGGTTTGGTTCAACATCCTTTTGTGTTGTCCACCATTCAAAGGCATGGTCTTTCAATAGAAATTACACCAATTTACGTCGATCAACATCCATGTTGATTGTTTAGGATTCAAAGTAGGTCTCCACTTGGAATGGCCATTGCTTAACCCTTTTTTCCTTTGTATCATTTCTCGTGAAAGGATCCGACATTTGGGTTTTCATGGCCTTTGCGACTTCCCTGCTTGGTTAAGCCCTCTTTTAACTCCATAGAGAGTTGTGCATTGGTTTCCCTTTCGTTCAACACCAAGCCTTGCATGACCTTTAAAGCTTTTGCCATGGCATTCATGGAAAGCACTGGAAGGGGTTCCTTTGTTTGTTGGTCCTTAACCTTGGTCCATTGCACTTCCAACTCTAACTAAACCACTTACTTGGCCAACTTCTTAGCCTCACGAACCTCCTTTGTAGCAGTCTTCTTCACTTTGAACATTGCCATTTTTGCCTTGGTTCGATGTGAATGCTTTATAATAGGGGACCCAACCATTGCTTCCTTTCCCATTTTAACACTTGTTCCATTAAAATTTAACTTTAATACCAAATGACACGTCCTTTCTTGATTACCACCTTGTAACCTTCGGCTCTCGCTAAATTCCTTTCACATTGATTCTTTTAACTCCTAACTACATGTGCACCCCATGACACATTTGGTTAGTCCCAAAGTCCCGACCGTTCAGGATGGATTCAAATTTTTTATTTAGAACTTGTTATCAAGGCTAAGTTTTAGTTTAATTTGGAGCTGGCCCAAGCTTGACTTTTAGAGCCGAATCACATGGCTGACAGTTAAATCAGCCCCAAGTTGACTTGGGGGCCTTCTGGGACCAACTCCCAAAGTTAGTTTAAAGGATTAAAGTCAAAATGACCCAAGTTGACCCAAGGCCAACCCTCTTTTAGGGTTTGGCCCTTGAAGTTTTAAAGGGACGACTCCTAATCATCCCAAGTGCTTTAACAAGCTCATACATTTTTGGGGTGATTTTGAACAACACACAATCGTCTGTTGAGGGTTTTAAAAGGATGGTGCCAATCGTCTTCTTTGGCGAACAAAGCCCTAACTCCACTTTAGCCATTTGGACCTTGAAGTTTGGATCAAACCTTGTGGGGCCACTTATGGCCTAACTCTCATATCGGCTTAATGCCCCACTAAGGTGGTCTCAATATGAGGCCCACATCCACTTAAAACACTCTTTAACAAAAAAACATGTCACCTCCCAAATGGTGGCACATCAATACTTGCAACTAAAACAATTTGCAAAACAGAAAGGAAATTGTGTTAAAGTGCATCATTAGATAGGGTGTTTGTTGCAACCCTACCCTTGGGCTCACGACCAAGGGAAGGGGTTGCAAGGTTGCGGGCCAAGAAAGAAGCCCGGGAGTCAAGTTGCATGCTCTCAGGAATGCAAGAGAGTGTGAGGGAATAGACCCTCACACTCCCAAGGGAATTCCCACGTTGGGAGTTAGAGTCTCGGTGGACTCCAGAGTTTTCAAAGGGCGATTGCAAGGGTCAAAACTCCATGGCTTGAAGAATTCTTTATATCATTGGAAAAGCCTTGGAACATAGATGTCCAAAATTGACTTGCATCACCCATTTGAATATCTAAAACACAAGTTATGGCCAAAAGAAGGGCCGGGAGTCAAATTGGCAATTTGATTCCTGACCATTAAAAGTCAAGAATCAACCCAATTTCAATGTGTGCAGGTGGCGTGTGACATACCGTTGAAAAGCTCTCAACAAGGGCTACAACTTTTCTTTAGACCTCATTTTCATTGAAGGTCTGCTCGCGAAGTTATGGGGCCCCAAAATTGCAAGAGTCCCAACTTTAGTAATTTGGGGATTCCCACTTGGGAGTCCTAGGACAAAAAGTCATTTGGATGTGGGCCCTGTGGGCAGCCACATAGTGTACTATGAGGGGGAAGATGGTGGCTTCCCCCAAGTTTCGGCCGTGGTGAATCTTGTGAATCCGAGTTGCCTGTGGTTCGTCTTAGCACCAAAAATGCTCCAACTATGCACTAACCACTTTGTGTTGGTTTTGTGCAAGCTCATGTGAGTGAGTGAATCTTGTCAATTCTTTCTAGGCCCATCCCGAAGTTCCAGCATGCCTCTATACCCCTCCAAAGTGCTTCGAGCTAGGGAACGTGCCTCAATTCCTTACCTTTTCGTTGTTTTATGTTTGGGACTCCCATTTGAGTCCCTCAAGGAGTTGGGAGCACGTCAGTGTTTCTATATTAGTAAAAGCCATCAGGAAAGGATGCCTTTCAACCCCAAGAAAAGAAATATTAGCTTGAAAATCAACCAAAATCTACCTTTTAGCATTTCAGAGTTCAAGATGCCAAGACAACACACATTCGAACCAAAAGCATTTGGCCATTTCATAGCATGCAACCCCATCCCAAATCACTTGTGAAATTTGATTGATTCATTGGCTCAAACCTTGTCATAAGCAACATGAGTGTTTAAAAAACTATTACACTGGCCATTAGGAAAGAAGGGCTGATATTAAAAGGTTCTCAAAATGCACCCCCAAAAACAATGGAAAGTTTAGTTTTATGTGCAAACTTGAAACAAAAGATGTCCCAAGAGACATCTAATGCAATAAAGTTCAAAGTGCACAACATGCAAATTAGTTGTTAAATATTACATGTAGGGTGGCATCCTAGGAACATGCATGAGCCAAAGGTGGGCATGCCTTTGGCGGAATGCCATGCCCCAAGGGCATTCTTATTCCTAAAGCAATAATGAGATCAAATTTTATAAATGGCTAATGTCACAACCCTAGCCTTGGGTTTGCAACCAAGGCAAGGGCTTGAGAAGGTGCGAGCCAAGTGTGAAGCTTGGGAGTCACATTTCATGTTCTCGGGAGTGCAAGAGAGTGTGAGGGAATGAACCTTCACACCCCCAAGTGAGCTCCCATTTTGAGAGTTAGAGTCCCGATGGACTCTCAAATTTTTAGAGAGTAATTGCAGGGGTCAAAACCCATTGGATTGAGGAGGTCCTTATATCATTAGAAAGCTCTTGGAACATAGATGTCTAAAGTGGGATTTCCTCCATTTGGACATTTAAAACACAATTTATGGCCAAAAGAAGGGTCGGGAGTCAAATTGCCAATTTGACTCTCCACCACTAAAAGTTGGGAATCACCCCAATTTCCTTATGTGCAGGTGCCGTGCGACATACCATTGGAAAGCTGACAAGGGCTACAACTTTGCTTTAGAGCTTTTAATCAGAGGTCTGCACGCAAAGTTATGGGCCCCTAAAGTTGTAGAAGTCCTAGTTGTGGAATTTCGGGACTCCCACTTGGGAGTCCCGAGACAAAATGACATTTGGGTGTTAGTCTCGTGGCCAGGCACATAGTATACTACAAGGGGAAGGTGGTGGCTTCCCCCAAGTCTAGGCCGTGGTGAATCTTATGAGTCCGTGTTTGCCCATGGCTCATCCGTGCACCAAAGTGTTCCAATTACACATTAATCAACTTGTTGTTTGGTTTATGCAAATCTGTGTGAGTAAGTGAAATGCTTGTCAATCTTCCTAGTCCCATCTCGGAGCTCCAGCATGGCCCTCTACCCCTGAAATGTTGTGAGTTAAGGAACGTGCCTAACTCCTTATCCTTTTGTTCTCTTCACCTTTGGACTCGTAGTTGAGTCCATCAAGGAGCTTGAAGGTGCGTCAACCGAGATCTCAAAGCTATGTATAATGGGCATTTACACATATGGATTTCATTGTGTTTTTATAACAAATGCTTTTGGAACTTGCCCTACCCATACATTATAAAACATATGGTAGGACTTTATGAGTTGCTATATGAGTTGCACAAGTGGTGCAAAGTTTCAATGTGGATTGTGTTATGTCCAAATTTAATGCATATAAACATGTAGGGTGTCTTGTCCCCATTAGACTAGTGCAAAGTCGATTGAAGTCAATTGAAAGAAAAAATATATATTTGACACTATGTGGAGCTGATATGCATGTCCCATGTTCAGCCTTCTCATGTTTGTGGGCTCAATAAGGTTTAGGCAACAAACCACCATTTCTCAATTGATAAAATTCTTCCATTTGGAAGATGTGTCATTTGTGTTGTGGAACTTGGAAATTAGAAGGAAGTGTTTGGTTATGGGCCAATTGACATTTTGTTTACTTCATTTTAGAGAAGAAGTTAATGTAATTAAAAGCCTCTTAAATTTTGATCATATACTTAACTCCATCCAATATGGAAACTCAAGTTGTAAAGAATACAACAATGGCAATAGTCGGTTGGGGTCAAAAAATGCTTGCCCACTTGAAAACGTGGTGTGGGAATGTTTTAGTTGTTCGCCTTGGTTTAAATCTCATCTCCTTGCTTCCAAAAACCCATTCTGAATTTTCTCTTTTTTTCTTGCAATGAATGCTTTTCATTTGTTTCCCTACAATAAAATAATACATTAAATAAATTATAAAAATTAAATAATTAAAAAAAAAACCCTCCATTGTGAATTTTTCCTTCAGAAAATTGGCAAAGGTTTTATACAGGCTTGTAAGGCACCCTACCCATCATCTCATAAGCTTTTCTTGACATCCAATAACTTGTTATTGTTAGATCATTTGCTAGCCATCCAAAAATTTCTAGACACAACCTCAAATTTTCACATTTTTCACCACTAAATTCTCATTCTATTAACTACTCCAAATTTTGTAAATAAGGGGGGCCAGCAGTCAACACCTCAAGTGGTTGAGTTTCATGGCACAAAACTAAAGCAAGCACAATAAAGCCTGTGAATTATGGCCTTGCTTGCCACAAAAGGCTGAATGATTCCCTTACATATTATACATCATACACACACACTTGGTCTGTATACATTTTAATTTGCCCTGGACCTATGTTTGACGTTAAGTTTCT